>Ga0209906_100060_pt1 | contig 181241 bp, 184 predicted proteins | sample FECB24metaG_FD_188303 | JGI IMG/M metagenome (GOLD analysis project Ga0209906, IMG submission 188303) | Cyanobacterial communities from the Joint Genome Institute, California, USA from Joint Genome Institute, California, USA - FECB-24 metaG... ...
TGCAACCTTCGCCTCTGTGAGACCCGATACAGCACGACCAGGCTAAGGCCCGGCCAGTGCGGACAGATCCATGAAACCCTCAAGGGATCGGCACCGCCAAGCTCTGCAATTACAGACCTGAGCCTAGATCATCGAGCCGATGATCTCGGCAATGCGGCTGCTGGCTGCGCCGTCGCCATAGGGATTGTGCGCCTGCGCCATCCGCGCATAGGCCGCGCGATCATCGAGCAGGCGGTTGGTTTCCGCGAGAATCCGCGCGCAATCCGCGCCAACCAGGCGCGCCGTCCCGGCGGCCACACCCTCGGGGCGCTCGGTGGTGTCGCGCATCACCAGCACCGGCTTGCCGAGCGCCGGGGCTTCCTCCTGGATCCCGCCGGAATCGGTCAGCATAATGTCGCTCGCTTCCATCAGGGCGACAAAGTCGCAGTAGTCGAGCGGGTCGATCAGGGCGACATTGGCAAGGCCCGCAAGCGCAGGGCGCATCACCCCTGACACATTGGGATTGGGGTGCAGCGGATAGATGATCGCAACGTCATCGCGCGCGGCAAGCTGTTGCAGCGCGGCGGCGATCTGCTCCATCCCAGGGCCGAAATTCTCGCGCCGGTGGGCGGTAACGGCGATGATCCGCCGCCCGGCAAAGCGCTGCTTGAGCGGCGCGATCGTGGGGGCCAGCGACGGATCGGCGGCAACCCGCGCCCGGGCGTAAAGCAGGGCGTCGATCACCGTGTTGCCGGTGACGTGGATGGCATCCGCGCGCACGCGCTCGGCGCGCAAGGCCGCTGCTGCCGTCTCGGTCGGGGCGAAATGCAGGTCAGCAATCACCCCCGTGACCTTGCGGTTCACTTCCTCGGGCCAGGGCGCGTAGATGTCGCCGCTCCTCAGCCCCGCCTCGACATGGCCCACCGGGATGCGCCGGAAATAGCAGGCGAGGCTCGCCATCATCGTCGTCAGCGTATCGCCGTGCACCAGCACCCGATCGGGCCTCAACTGGTCGAGCGCCGTCCCGAAGGCGGTGATGAGCCGCGCGCTCAGGCTATCGAGCGACTGGTCGGGCTGCATCAGGTCAAGATCGATATCGGGCACCAGGCCCGCCAGTTGAAGCACTGAATCGAGCAGTTCGCGGTGCTGGGCGGTGACCACCACCTTGACGTCGAACCGCCCCGTCTCGCGCAGCGCGAAGACCACCGGGAACATCTTGATCGCTTCGGGCCGGGTGCCGAAGGTCACCACGATCCGCGGCCTGCCCCCGGCCGCGCTCATCGCTTGAGCATGCCTCTTGTGTCGAACACCAGCTTGCCCGCAAGGTCTGCAGGCGCAAGGTGCCTGAAGGCGGTGTGATCGACCAGCACCACCACAACCTCGGCGGCATCGAGCGCGGCGTCAAGCATCATCAGCTGCGCGCCAGTGCCATCGAAGGCGGCCGGCAGGGTCTCGGCAAAGGGCTCGACCACCAGGATCTTCTCGCCATGGGTGCGCGCAAGGCTCGCCGCGATGGCGAGCGCGGGGCTCTCGCGGAAATCATCGATATCGGGCTTGAAGGCGAGCCCCAGCAGCGCGACCTTGCTGCCCGGTGCGGCCTCGATCAGCGCCCGGATCTTGGCTTCGGTGTGCACCGCCTTGTGGTCATTGACCTCGCGCGCCGTGCGCACCAGCCGGGCGGCCTCCGGCGCGCCGGCGACCAGGAACCACGGATCGACCGCGATGCAATGCCCGCCTACCCCGGGGCCAGGCTGGAGAATGTTGACCCGCGGGTGACGGTTGGCAAGGCGGATCACCTCCCACACATCCACCCCGATCACATCGGCGATCATCGAAAGCTCGTTGGCAAAGGCGATGTTGACATCGCGGAAGGCGTTTTCGACCAGCTTCACCGTCTCGGCCACCCGGGCGGTGGTGGTCAGGCAATCGCCCTTGACGAAGCTGGTGTAGAGCACCGCGGCGCGCGCCGCGCAGGCCGGGGTGACGCCGCCGATCACCCGATCATTGTGCACCAGTTCGGTGACGATCCGGCCCGGCAGCACGCGCTCCGGGCAATAGGCGAGCGCGATGTCCGCATCTTCCTCGCTGCCCTCGCGCGGGACCACCAGATCGGGGCGCGCCTCGGCGATGATCGCGCCCACCCGCTCGGTGGTGCCAACCGGCGAGGTGCTCTCGACGATCACGCAGGCCCCGGGCCTGAGCTTGGGGGCGATCGCGCGCGCCGCGGCCTCGACATAGGAGATGTCGGGCGACTTGCCTGGCCCAAGCGGGGTGGGCACGGCAATCATGTAGAAGCTCGCCGTCGGCACCTCGCGCGCCGCCACCAGCGTGCGCGCGGCAATCGCCTCGTGCACCAGCCGGTCAAGGTCGCGCTCCTCGATATGCACCCGCCCGGCATTCACTGTCTCGACCACCTTGGGCGAGACATCGACGCCGCACACGCTCCAGCCATAGGAGGCAAGCAGGGCCGCGGTTGGAAGCCCGATATAGCCCAGCCCGATCACCGCGACCTGGTGGTCGGGCGCGGGGTGGGCGAGCGCCTTGCGCCCAAGCGCGGCAGTGGCATCGAAAGGAGCGTTCATGCGGCCAAAGTCCCGGTGTCCGGCTTGGTGATGGCCGCAAAGCCCTTAAAATCGCGTTAGGCTTGCTGCGACTTTACCACACTTGCCGTGGCACGATCAGGGCTGGCGGTTCTCGATGAAGGCGGCAAGCGCCGCATGGAGCTGCACCGCTGTGGGTGATGCGAGGCGCGAGCAATCATGCCCCGTCAGGCCCTCGGCAATTCTCGGGCGCAGTTCGCTCTCGTCCTCGGCGACAAGAATGCCCGGGCGTCCTGCAAGCTGGCGCGCCGTGGCGAGCTGGTGATCGTTGCTATGCTCGCCAAGGCTGGCGCGGCGCTGCATCAGCACGATCGGCTTGGCATGGCGCGCAGCGGTCACCACGGTGCCGATGCCGGCGTGGGCCACGATCAGGCTGGCGCGTTCCACCAGAGTCTCGAATTCGGCCGGCGCCAGCTTCTCGCGCGCCTCCATGTGCCGGGGGCGATAGGTGCCCTTGCCGGTTTGCGCGATCACCGGGCCTTCAAGCTCCGGCGCGAGCGCATCCATGGCAGCGATCAGCCGATCAAAGCCAAGTTGCATGCCCACGGTCACCAGGATCACAACACCGCTCCGTGATAGTGCGGGCCCTTGTTTGCGGCGAGGTGCTCCCATTGCGTCCAGCACTGATGCGCAAAGCGCCGGGACAGCCGCCCGCACATCGACAGCTCCTCGCCATTGGCGACCGAATCGATCCACAAGGTGCGCGCGCCGATCAGTCGGCCGGCAAGGATGCAGAAGAAGCCGGGGGCCGCTCCGGTCGAGATCACCACCTGCGGGCGAAGCCGCAGCACGATCCCAATGGCGATGAGCGCGCACAGGATAGAGCGCAGCGGCTGGTTCTGGTTGCAATCGGGCAGGGGCGCGACCGCGGTGATGCCATGCTGCTCGGCCCCGCCCGGCTCGGTCGTGGCATAGAAGGTCTCGTAGTTCGCCAGGGTGGGCCGCAACAGCATCAGTTGCTCCCAATGCCCGCCGCCCGAGGCAGCCGCGAGAACCCTGATGGCCTTCTTGCCCATGTGCGAGAGGCTCCCCTTGGTGCACTGCACAATAGCGACCGGCGCGGGTTTGGTGGATCGCGGCCAGCCTGTCAACGCCGCAGGCTCACCCGGCGAGGCGGGCGATCTCGGCCAGCACGCTGTCTGCCCATTCGCGCCGGCAGATGAGCAGATCGGGCACGTAGGTATCGGCCTGGTTGTAGCGCAGCGGGCTGCCGTCGAGGCGCGAGCAGTGCAGGCCGTGCGCCGCGGCCACGGCGACGGGGGCGCAGCTGTCCCACTCATACTGGCCGCCCGAGTGGAGGTAGACCTCGGCCTCGCCGCGCACCACCGCCATCGCCTTGGCCCCGGCGCTGCCCATCGGCACGAGCGTGCCCCCGAGCGCTGCGGCGACCGCCTCGGCTTCGGCAGCCGGGCGCGTGCGGCTGACCACGAAGCGCGGGCGCGCCGCCATGGGGGGGAGCGGCTGCGGCGCATCCGAGCGCAGCACCACGCCGGCGCCCACCCCCGGCAGCGCCACCGCCCCGACCGCGGCGACCCCATCAAGGGCGAGCGCGACGTGGACGGCCCAATCTTCCCGATCTTCGCCAAATTCGCGCGTGCCATCGATGGGATCGACAATCCACACCCGGCGCTTGCCGAGGCGCGCGAGGTTGTCCTTCTCCTCCTCCGAGAGCAGCCCGTCCTCGGGCCTCAGGTGGCGGATGGCATGGCACAGGAACTGGTTGGCGGTGGCATCGCCGGCCTTGCCCAGCGCCTTGCCGGAAAAGACCCCGCTCGCGCGCACGCCCCGCAGCAGCTCTCCCGCCGCGGCGGCAAGGCGCGCGGCCAGCTCGGCATCGGTCATTGTGCCGGCTCCCGTGATGCCACGGGGGGGGCCTGCAGATGGTCTGCCCTTATGCCCCAGCGGATCGAACTCCAGGCACGCTCGTGGACATAATAGAGCACCATCTTGGTCAGCACCTCGGTAATGGCGATCGCCCCGGCCGCCCTGGCCGAACGGGTGAACAGCCAGCTGAGCAGGAAGGTGTCGAGGCTGCCCAGGATGCGCCAACTGAGCGCCTTGGCGAGCGAGCGGCTATGGGCTTCCTGACCACGAAACAGGAACATCGCGCGAGGCCCCCACCTATTTGAGCGGCAGGATCCGCTCGATGATGTAGCGCGCCGCTGCTTCCGGGCTCATCTCGAGGGTGTTGACCCGGATTTCCGGGTTCTCGGGCGGCTCGTAGGGGCTGTCGATCCCGGTGAAGTTCTTGAGCTTGCCCTCGCGCGCCTTCTTGTAGAGTCCCTTGACATCGCGCGCCTCGGCCACCGCGAGCGGGGTGTCGATGAAGATCTCGATGAACTCGCCCGGCGGCAGCATGTCGCGCACCATCTGCCGCTCGGCCCGGAAGGGCGAGATGAAGGCGGTGAGCACGATGAGGCCGGCATCGGCCATCAGCCTGGCGACCTCGCCCACCCGGCGGATGTTCTCGATCCGGTCGGCCTCGGTAAAGCCGAGGTCACGGTTCAAACCGTGGCGGACATTGTCGCCATCGAGCAGGAAGGTGTGGCGGTTCATCAGGAACAGCTGCTTTTCCACCTCGTTGGCGATGGTCGATTTGCCGCTGCCCGAAAGGCCGGTGAACCACAGCACCCGCGGGGTCTGGTTCTTCATCCGCGCGTGATCCTCGCGGGTGATGCTGACCGGCTGCCAATGGATGTTCTCGGCCCGCCTGAGGCTGAATGCGATCATCCCGGCAGCGACCGTGGCATTGGTGAACTTGTCGATGAGGATGAAGCCCCCCAGCTCGCGCGAGCTGGCATAGGGTTCGAACACGATCGGCCGGTCGGTGGCGAATTCGACCACGCCGATCGCGTTGAGGCCGAGCGTCTTGGCCGCAAGATGCTCGAGCGTGTTGACGTCGATCTCGTATTCGGGCGGCTGGATGGTGGCGGTGACCATCTGCGTGCCCAGCTTGAGCCAGTAGCCGCGCCCGGGCTTCAGGGCCGCTTCGTCCAGCCACACCAGCGTGGCGCGGAACTGGTCCGAGGCCTGGGGCGGATCGCCGGCCGCCGCGATCATGTCGCCGCGGCTGCAATCGACCTCGTCGGCAAGCGTCAGCGTCACCGACTGGCCGGCCACGGCCTCATCGAGGTCGCCGTCGAAGGTGACGATGCGCGCAATCGCGCTGGTCTTGCCCGAGGGCACGATCCGCACCTTGTCGCCGGGGCGGATGGTGCCGCTGGCGATCTGCCCGGCAAAGCCGCGGAAATCGAGATTGGGCCGGCTCACCCATTGCACCGGCATCCGGAAGGGGCGCGCCTGCGCCGCGGTGGCATCAAGCTCGACCGTCTCGAGATGCTCGATCAGCGTCGGGCCCGAATACCACGGCGTGTTGGGCGAGGGCGTGGTGATGTTGTCGCCGCGGAAGCCCGAAATCGGGATGGCGGTGAAGGCGCCGATCCCGATGCCATCGGCAAAGGCGCGATAATCGGCGAGGATCGCGGCAAAGGTGGCCTCGTCATAGTCCACCAGGTCCATCTTGTTCACCGCCAGCACCACGTGGCGGATGCCGATGAGGTGGACGAGATAGGAATGGCGACGGGTCTGCCGCAGCACGCCCTTCCTCGCATCGACGAGGATCACCGCCAGATCGGCGGTCGAGGCCCCGGTCACCATGTTGCGGGTGTATTGTTCGTGCCCCGGCGTATCGGCGACGATGAACTTGCGCTTGGCGGTGGTGAAGAAGCGGTAGGCGACATCGATGGTGATGCCCTGCTCGCGCTCGGCGGCAAGCCCATCAACGAGAAGGGCAAAATCGAGCGCCTCGCCCTGGGTGCCGTGGCGCTTGCTGTCGGCCTCGAGCGCGGCGAGCTGATCTTCAAAGATCATCTTCGAATCATAGAGCAGCCGCCCGATCAGCGTGGACTTGCCATCATCCACGCTGCCGCAGGTGATGAAGCGCAGCAGGCTCTTGTGCTGATGCGCCTCGAGATAGGCCTCGATATCCTCGGCCACCAGCGCATCGACCGCGAATGAGGAGGGCGTGTGCATCAGAAATAGCCTTCCTGCTTCTTGTCTTCCATGCTGGCCGACTGGCCCTTGTCGATCGCCCGGCCCTGGCGTTCGGAGCTGGTGGCAAGCAGCATTTCCTGGATGATCGCGTTCATGTCCCGCGCCTCGCTCGGGGTGGCGCCGGTGAGCGGATAGCAGCCGAGCGTGCGGAAGCGCACCGAGCGCATCACCGGCTCTTCGCCCGGCTCGAGCCGGAAACGTTCGTCGTCCACCACGATGATCAGCCCGTCGCGCTCCACCGTGGGGCGCGGCTTGGCAAAGTAGAGCGGGACGATGTCGATCTTCTCGCGCGCGATATATTGCCAGATATCAAGCTCGGTCCAGTTGGAGAGCGGGAAGACGCGGATGCTCTCGCCCTTGTTTTTCTTGGCGTTGTAGAGGTTCCACAGCTCGGGCCGCTGGTTCTTGGGATCCCAGCGGTGGGCGGCGTTGCGGAAGGAGAAGATGCGCTCCTTGGCCCGCGCCTTCTCCTCGTCGCGCCGCCCGCCGCCGAAGGCCGCATCAAAGCCATGCTGGGTGAGCGCGCGCTTGAGCGGCTCGGTGAGCTGCGCCTGGCTGTAGAGCGCGCTGCCGGTGTCGAAGGGGTTGATGCCCTGGGCCTCGGCCTCCTCGTTCTGCGCCACGATCAGCTTGAGGCCATATTCGCGCACGGTGCGGTTCCGGTGGGCGATGAGATCGCGGAAATCCCAGCCGCTCGCAACGTGCAGCATCGGAAAGGGCACCGGCGCCGGGTGGAAGGCCTTGCGCGCAAGGTGCAGCATTACCGAGCTGTCCTTGCCGACCGAATAGAGCATCACCGGATTTTCGGCCTCGGCCACCACTTCGCGGAAGATGTGGATGCTTTCGGCTTCGAGCCGCTCGAGGTGGGTCAGCACACGCATGGGCGGGGGTGCTACACGCTGCACTGCACAAGACAAGCAAATTTGCCTTTGCCCGCCCCATAGGCAGCCTTGTGCAGGCAGGGCGTGCGCGGGCTGCGCCGGCCCGCTCAGCGGGCTTGCTCTTGGCGCCCTTCAGCGCCACAGACACGCCAGCACAGGAGAGAGGAAACAATGACCCAAGCAAAAGGCCCGCTCGCCGGGCTCAAGGTGCTCGAATTTGCCGGGATCGGGCCGGGCCCGCACGTGGCCATGCTGCTTGCCGATCTCGGCGCCGAGGTGGTGCGGATCGACCGGCCCGGGGCACGGGTGAGCAACCCGGTGGTCGAGCGCGCGCGCCACCGCCTCGCGCTCGATCTCAAGAGCGAGGCGGGCAAGGCCGCGGTGCGCGCGGCCGCCCGCCATGCCGACGTGCTGATCGAGGGCTTCCGCCCCGGGGTGATGGAGCGGCTGGGGCTGGGGCCCGAGGTGCTGCTCGCCGACAATCCCCGGCTCGTCTATGCCCGCATGACCGGCTGGGGGCAGGATGGCCCGCTCGCCCAGGCGGCCGGGCACGACATCAATTACATCGCCATCACCGGCGCGCTTGCCGCGATCGGCAGGGCGGGCGAGTTGCCCATCCCGCCGCAGAACCTGGTCGGCGATTTTGGCGGCGGATCGATGTATTGCGCCTTCGGGATCATGGCGGCGCTCTATGAGCGCGAAGGCTCGGGCCGGGGGCAGGTGGTCGATGCCGCGATCGTCGATGGCGCCACCAGCCTGATGAGCTTCTTCTTCGGGGTGCGCCAGGTGCCGCACCTCACCACCGCGCGGGGCAAGGGGATGCTCGGCGGGGCGGCGCATTTCTACCGCTGCTTTGTCTGCGCCGATGGCAAGGAGATCGCGCTCGGCGCGATCGAGCCGCAATTCTATGCCGAGCTGCTGCGCCGCAGCGGCGCGCCCGAGGAGCTGGCCGAAGGGCAGATGAACCCGGCCAATTGGGACACCTATGCCGAGCGGCTCGCCGCCCTGTTCAAGACCAGGACGCGCGATGAATGGTGCGAGCTGCTCGAGGGCACCGATGCCTGCTTTGCCCCGGTGCTCGACCTCGAGGAAGCGCGCGAACACCCGCACATGAAGGCGCGCGGCGCCTATGTCGAACACGAGGGCATGTGGCACACCGCCCCGGCGCCGCGCTTCAGCCGCACCCCCGGGGCGGTGCGCGCCAGCGCCGATGACGGGGCCGCGGTGGTGGCGCGCTGGGCAAGCGAGGCTGGCTGATGGCCGGGCGCTTCTTCGAGGAATGGCAGGTGGGCGAGCGGCTCGAACACCCGATCCGCCGCACCGTGACCGAGACCGACAACCTGCTGTTCTCTTGCCTGACCCACAACCCCCAGCCGCTCCATCTCGATGCCGAGGCGGCAAAGGCGAGCGGGTTCGGGCAGATCCTCGTCAATTCCACCTTCACCTTCAGCCTGCTCGTCGGCCTGTCGGTGGGGGAGACGACGCTGGGCACGCTGGTTGCCAATCTCGGTTTCGACAAGGTCGTGACCCCGAAGCCGGTGTTCATCGGTGACACGCTTCACGCGGTGAGCGAGGTCAAGGAGCTGCGCGAGAGCCGTTCGCGCCCCGATGCCGGGATCGTCACCTGGGTGCATGAGATGTGGAACCAGCGCGGCGAGATGGTGTGCCGCTGCGAAAGATCGGCGCTGATCAAGCGCAGGGGGTGAGCGTGGGTGGCAGCCAAGCGGGCAGGGCGTGCGCGATGCGTTACGGGTTGATGGCGGCAGGGGTGCTGCTCGCGGTCGCGCTCGGGGCAAGGGCGCAAACGCCCGAGGCGGTCGCGGCTCCCGCCCCGATCGATCTCGCCCGGGCGATGAGCGGGCAGTTTGCCACCCTTGCCGATGACAGCGCCAACAATTTTGCCGAAACGCGGCTGGTGTTTGACAACCCCGCGCTGCTCGCCGCGCTGGCCCCGGGGGAGGCGGAGGGCGCGCTCGTCTATTCCGCGCTCCTCAGCGGGCCGGAGCGCCGACCCTACCGCCGCCGGGTGACCGTCATCACGCGCGACGGCGCGGGTTTGCGCAGCGAAACCTATGCCTTTGCCGATCCCGCGCGTTTTGCCGCGGGGCTGCCCTCGATGGCCGAGCTGGCCGGGCTGGTGCCGGCTGATCTGGTGCGCGGCATTGCCGCAGCGCCGGGGGCGGATTGCGCGATGCGCTGGCGCGCGCTCGCCGCGCCGGGCCATTGGCGGGGCACGATCGCTCGCGCAGACTGCCGCCTGTGGTCCGAGCGGCGCGGCGCCTTCATCGCGCTCGAGGCCGAGACCCGGATTGAACCGGGCCGGATCGCCCAGACCGAGCGCGGGTATGATACCGATGGCCACCAGCTGTTCGGCACCGCGCCGGGCGAATTCATCGTGCAGGTGGCCGTTCAGCCCCAACCCTGAGGGCGAGGCTCAGGCCCCGGGCACTGCCGGCGTGCCGCCCAGGGCCTGCCACAGCACGATCCGCGCCCGGGCAGCGCGCCCCAGTGCGGCGGCGGCGCGCTCGCCGCTGGCATCGGTCGCGCGGCGCGCCTCGAGCACTTCGAGGAAGCTCGCAAGGCCAGCGCGATAGCGCGTTTCGGCCAGCGCGGCGGCACGTTCAAGCTGGTCGCGCTCGGCAAGGGCGGTGCGCGCCTCGGCATCGGCGGCGCCGACCACGCCATAGCCCGCCTCGGCATCGCCGAGGGCCCGGAACACCGCGGCGCGATAGGCGGCAAAGGCAGCCCGCTTGTCGGCTGCGGCGGCGTCGATCCCGGCGCCCACCCGCCCGAAATCGAGCAGCGGCCCGGCGATCGCCCCGGTGAGCGTGCCGATGATCGAATCGCTGTCGAAAAAGTCTTCCGGATCGAAGGCGAGCAGCCCGATCACCGCCGAGAGGGTGATGCGCGGGAAGCGTGCCCGCGCGGCGGCGGCAAGATCGGCATCGCGCGCGGCAAGAGTGGCAGCGGCCGCGGCGACATCGGGGCGGTTGGCGAGGAGATCGGAGGGGAGCGCCGCGGGCGGGGCGACAGGCGCTGCGAGCGGGGCCGGATTGGCGAGCGCGGCGCGCACCGTGGCCGCGTCCTTGCCGGTCAGCGTCACCAGCCGTCCGACCAGCCGGGCGCGCTCGCTTTCGAGCGCGGCAAGGCGGGTGGCCGAGGCGCTGGCATTGGCCTCGGCGCGCACCCGGTCAAACCCAGGGGCGATCCCTGCCTGCTCGCGCACCAGGGCGAGCCGGGCGAGGCTCTGCGCTGCCTCGGCATCGGCGCTGATGGCAGCAGCGCGCGCCTCGATCACCCGCCAGTCGGTGACGCTCGCGGCGATCTCGGCCAGGAGCGCCAGGCGCACGCCCTGCGCCTCGGCGCTGGCGGCATCGATGCGGGCGATGGCAGCCCGTTCGCGCGCCTTGAGCTGGCCGAAGATGTCCGGGTCCCAGCTGGCGGTGATGTTGGCGCCGTAGAAGGTCTGCTCCGCGGGGATGATGCCCTGCTGACCCGCCTGACCGAACTGGGCCGGGTTGATGCGGTTCTGCCGGATGCTGGCATCGGCGCTGATATTGGGCAGGCGCTCGGCCCCGGCGCGGCGGGCGCCCGCGCGGGCGGCCTCGATCCGGGCGGCGGCCTCGGCAAGGCTCGGCGCCTCGGCCAGCGCGGCGGCGCTGAGCGCGCGATAGGCCGGATCGCCCTCGGGCATGAGCGCGGCGAGGCTGGCGGCGGTCTCGCCCGCGGGCGCGTGGAAGAAGGCCGCCGGCAGTTCGGGCGTGGGCGTGGCGATCTCGGGCTTGGGGTTCGCCATGCAGCCCGCCAGCGCCAGCACCACGGGCAGGAAGGCGAGCCGCAGGGCGCGGGACGGGGCGCGCATCGGGATCATGCCCCCTGCCGCGCGCGGGGGGCATCCTTGGGCTTGCCCCGCGCCGGAATGAAGGCATCGATCTGCTGGCCGACGCGAAAGGCATCGGAGGGCGGCAGTTCATAGATCAGCTGCAGCACCCGCACATCGACCCTTTCGGCCGCGCTGTTGGTGAGCGAGCGCTTGGGCACCACCTGCGGCTCGGCCCGCACGAAGCGCGCGCTGACATGAAGTTCGGCCGCCCCGCGCGGCGAGATCACCGCCGGCTGGCCCAGCGCCACCCGGGCGATCTCGTTCTCGTCGATATCGACGCGCACATGCAGCGGCGTGGTCTGGCCCATCTGGATGAAGGGCTGGTTGTTCCCCCCGCCCTGGGTGGCGACGAATTCGCCCGGGCGGATGTTGACCGCGAGGATCTCGCCGGCGATCGGCGCGCGCACGGTGAGCCGTTCGATCTCGGTGCGCGCCGCGGCGGCGGCGGCCTCGGCGGCGGCGAGCCGGGCGCGGGCAAGGCCGAGCCGGCTGGTGGCGGCGGCCTCCTCGCCCTCGGCGCGGATCACCTCGGCGCGGCTCACCGCGGCCGGATCGGCAAGGCTGCGGTAGAGCGCAAGCTGCTGGCGCGCGGTGGCCTGGGCGGCGCCGGCCTCGGCGATCGCGGCGCGGGCCTCGGTGATCGCGGCCTCGGCCTGCCTCAGGCTGGCGCGCGCGGCGCGGGCATCGACGGTGAACAGCACCTCGCCCGCGGCCCCCTTGTCGCCCGGGCGCACCCTTACCTCGGTCACGAGGCCCGAAAGCGCCGCGCCGATATCGATCACCTCGCTCGCAGGTTCGACCACCCCGGCCCCGGCAACCCGCGGGGCATTGGCGAGCGCCCCCACCGGTTTGGGCGGCTGTTCAGCCGGCTCGGCGAGCGAGCGATCGGGCAGGCCGATCGCGATCATGTAGATGGCAAAGACAAGGCCGATCACCGCGGCGACCGGCAGGATCTGGCGGCTGAAGCTCAGGTTGCGCAGCATGATGTCCTCGGCACGTTCACGGGGGAGAGGGGATCAGTGGTCATCGGGCATGGCCGTGCCATCGTGGGTGATGCGCCCGTCCTCGAGCGCGATGATGCGATCGGCCAGATCGAAGATGCGGTTGTCGTGGGTGACGATGATGCAGGCACGATCGGGCGCGATCGCCACCTCGCGCAAGAGATCCATCACCCGCCGGCCCGAGGAGGCATCGAGCGCGGCGGTCGGCTCGTCGCACACCACCAGGCGCGGGGAATGGACGAGCGCGCGGGCGATGGCGACGCGCTGTTGCTGCCCGCCGGAAAGCTGGCGCGGCAGCTTTTCGGCCTGATCGCCGATGTTGAGCCGCTCGAGCAGCACCTTGGCACGTTCGCGCGCTTCCGCGCGCGGCACGCCCTGGGCGATCAGCGGCACCGCGGCATTGGCGGCCGCATCGATCGAAGGGATGAGGTTGTATTGCTGGAAGATGAAGCCGATGTTGTGGAGGCGGAAGCGCACCAGATCGCTGTCGGAAAGCGTGTAGATATCCGTGCCGAACACCCGCACCTCGCCCGCGGTGGGATAGAGGATGCCGCACATGATCGAGATCAGCGTGGTCTTGCCCGAGCCGCTCTCGCCGACGATGTAGGTCATCTCGCCCGGGCGGATGTCGCAATCAATGCCGTGGAGCACGCGGATGGTGCTTTGCCCGGCCTCGAAATCGCGCACGATCCCGCGCGCGCAGATCGCCGCCTCGGGGTCGCAGTCGCCGATCGCCCGGGTGCCGAGGATGCCGCCCGCCGCGTTCACCGGAACACCGCCGCCGGTTCGGTCTTGAGCACGCTGCGGATGGCGATGAAGCCGGTGATCGCCAGGATCACCACCACCGCGGCGAGGCTGATGAGCGGGATTTGCCAGGGGATATAGAAGCCCTTGAAGAAGGGATTGCCGCCGAAGCCCTTGAGAAACAGCACCGTGCCGACCACGCCCAGGGCATAGCCGATGAGCCCGACCAGCCCCGCCTGCACCGCCACCATCTGCACGATCCGGCCATTGGTCACCCCGATCGCCTTCAGGGCGCCGAACTGCTTGATGTTGTCGCGCAGGAACAGGCTGAAGGTAAGGCCCACGATCGCCACCCCGACGACGAATCCCAGGAACACGGTGATGCCGAAATTGGTGGGGATGCCGGTGTTCTCGATGATGAAGTTGATGCCCGCCCGGGCAAATTCGTCGTGGGTTTGGGCCTTGAGGCCGGTCTCCTTCTCGATCCGCGCGGCCACCGCATCGGCGCTTTCGCCCGCGCGCACCCCGACCAGCACGAAGGACAGGCGGTTGCGGGTGCCCGGCACGTAGTTGAGCGCATTGGAATAGCGGGTGTAGAGCACGACCTGGCTGGTGAAGGAGGGAATGGCATCGGCAATCCCGCGGATCACCGCGCGCTGATCGTTGAGTTCGAGTCGCTCGCCCAGCGCCTCGCCGCCTTCGGAAAACAGGCGGGTGGTGCCGACATCGTCGATCACCACGCTGTCGGGGGCGAACAGCACGGACTTGTCGCCAGCAACCATCCGCTTGGGCATGCCGATCAGGGTGGCATCATCGACCCCGATCACCGCCACGCCTTCAAGATCGCCATCCTTGGTGCGGACATTGGCCACCGCGCGCAGATGCGGCACCGCCCATTCAACCCCCTCGACCGAGCGCACCTTGTCGAGCGCGGTCGAAGGCATGGCATAGTTCACATCGGTGGTGCGGCTGACCGGGTCCATCACCCACACCTGTGCTTCGGGGGCGTTGAACACCCCGCTCGCGCCGCGCTCGATCAGATTGACGAAGATCGTCATCTGCTGGGTGATGAGCAGCGTGGAAAAGCCGATGCCAAACAAGAGCCCATAGAACTTCTGGGCATCCCCGGTCAGCATCCTGATGGCGATCCAAAGCACGGGGAGGGAACCTCTGCGCGGGCGAAGGGTTGCAATCCAGGGCCATCCAGCCCAATATTGAACGGCAGCGTTTAAATGAACGGGGCCGTTCACTTTGTCAATCGCCGAAACATCGGTTGCAGAAAAAAATGCAAATCGGCGTCGCGGCGGACGGCCGCTTGATGCGGCCAAGCGGCGCGCGATCATCGAGGCGGCGGCCCAGCACTTCTTCCAGCACGGCTATGCGGCGACCGCGATCGAGCAGGTGGCGGCCGATGCCGGGGTTTCCAAGGTCACGATCTACAACCAGTTCGGCGACAAGCGGGCGCTGTTTGCCGCGGCGGTGGAATGCGAATGCGAGAAGATGCGCGGGCATTTCTCGCTCGATCCGGCGCCGCAGGGGAGCATCGCCGAACGCCTGACAGCGATCGGCGCGGCGATCGTTGCGTTCCTCTCGCGCCCTCAGATGGTGCAGTTCGAGCGCCGCATCGCTGCCGAGACCGAGGCCGAGCCCGGCCTGGGTGCGGCCTTCCTCGAGGCCGGGCCGTGGCGGATGAAACATGCCTTTGCCGCCTATCTCGACCATGCCGCCGCAGCGGGCGAGCTTGCGATCGCCGATCCGCTGCTCGCTGCCGAGCAATTCGTCTCGCTGTGCAAGGGCATCGGCGATCTCGAGCGCCGCTTTGGCTGCAATGATGATGATGAGGCCAACCGGCGACGCATTGCCGGGGCGGTCGAGGTGTTCCTTGCCGCCTATGGTGCTGCCCCGGGCCCGGCGCGCGATCGATAATTCGCATCGCTCTGTTCGAAATTTGGCACCACGCCCGAAGGGCGCTTTGTCTTGCCATTCACCCCGTGCGTCCTACATTGCCGGGGTGACGAAAAGGAATCCGGTGCGATGAGCGAGCCCAACCAGCCCAATCCCCACGGCGATGGCCCCAACCCCTGGGTCAGGCAGCTGATGATCTGGGGCGGCATCTTCCTGGCGCTGCTGCTGGTGGTGACGCTGTTCAGCAATTCGGGCCAGGCGCCCGGCACCGGGATCCGCTATTCCGATTTCCGCGCCGCGGTTGCCGATGGCGAGGTGCAGGATGTGCAGATCGGCCCGGAACTCATCACCGGCACCTTCAAGAACGGGGAGAGCTTCAGCACCGTACCGGTGCCCAACGACACCGAGATCACCCGGTTGATGGAAGAAAATGGGGTGCGCTTCACCGGCAAGCAGCGCGAGGGGCAGAACGTGTTGCTGTTCATCCTCTTGAACTCCTTGCCCTTCATCCTGATCCTGGCGATCGCCTTCTTCGCGCTGCGCCAGGTGCAGAAGGGGGGCGGCGGCGGGGCGATGGGCTTTGGCAAGTCCAAGGCCAAGCTGCTCACCGAACGATCGGGCAGGGTCACCTTCGATGATGTCGCCGGGATCGACGAGGCGCGCGAGGAGCTGCAGGAGATCGTCGAGTTCCTCAAGGACCCGCAGCGCTTTTCCAAGCTCGGCGGGCAGATCCCCAAGGGCGCGCTGCTCGTCGGCAGCCCCGGCACCGGCAAGACCCTGCTGGCCCGCGCCATCGCCGGCGAGGCGGGGGTGCCGTTCTTCACCATTTCCGGCTCGGATTTCGTCGAGATGTTCGTCGGGGTCGGCGCCAGCCGGGTGCGCGACATGTTCGAACAGGCCAAGAAGAACGCGCCCTGCATCGTCTTCATCGACGAGATCGACGCGGTGGGCCGCAGCCGTGGCCACGGGCTTGGCAATTCCAACGATGAGCGCGAGCAGACCCTGAACCAGCTCCTCGTCGAGATGGACGGGTTCGAGGCCAACGAGGGCATCATCATCATCGCCGCCACCAACCGCCCCGACGTGCTCGATCCGGCGCTGCTGCGCCCGGGCCGCTTCGATCGCCAGGTGGTGGTGCCGATCCCCGATATCGACGGGCGCGAAAAGATCCTGCGGGTGCACATGAAGAAGGTGCCGCTGGCGCCCGATGTCGATCCGCGCGTGATCGCCCGCGGCACCCCCGGCTTTTCCGGGGCCGACCTTGCCAACCTCGTCAACGAGGCGGCGCTTCTGGCGGCCCGCCGCAACAAGCGGCTGGTCGCGATGCAGGAGTTCGAGGACGCCAAGGACAAGGTGATGATGGGCGCCGAGCGCCGCTCGATGGTGATGACCGAGGACGAGAAGAAGATGACCGCCTATCACGAGGCGGGCCACGCCATCGTCGCGGTGCACGAGCCGGCCTCCGACCCGATCCACAAGGCCACGATCATCCCGCGCGGCCGGGCGCTGGGCATGGTGATGCGCCTGCCCGAGCGCGATTCCTATTCCTACCACCGCGACAAGATGCTGGCCAACCTGTCGGTGGCGATGGGCGGGCGCGTCGCCGAGGAGCTGATCTTCGGCCATGACAAGGTCTCCTCGGGCGCCTCGTCCGATATCCAGTATGCCACCAACCTGGCGCGCAACATGGTGACGCAGTGGGGCATGTCGGACAAGCTCGGCCCGCTCCAGTACGAGGAGCAGACCGAGGGCTATCTCGGCTATGGCGCGGCGCAGCGCACCTTCCGTTCGGGCAAGACCAACGAGCTGATCGACAGCGAGATCAAGGCGCTGGTCGAAGGGGCCTACAAGCGCGCGACCGAGATCCTGACCACCCACAAGGATCAGCTCCACCTGCTCGCCCAGGCGCTGCTCGAATACGAGACGCTCACCGGCGAGGAAATCAAGACCCTGCTCGAGACCGGCAAGATCGACCGGCCCGAGGCCCCGCGCGGCCCGGTGGTGGCGCCGCCGGTCCAGGGCTCGGCGATCCCCAAGGCCGGCAAGCGCTTCGGCGGTGCCAAGGGCGGCGAGGCCCCGCAGGGCGCCTGATCCGCGCTTCAGGGCGGGTCAAGCCCACCCCCGGCAGCCGATGCGCCGGAGGTGACGATGATGTTTCGCACAGGTCTTGCCGCGGCCGCGCTGGCGACGCTTGCCGTGCCCGCGCTCGCCGGGGTTGCCGCGCCGGCGCCCGAACCGACCTTGGGCGAATGGATCGCGCGTGACCGCGAGCTTGCCCGGCGCGGGGTGGCGCGCGCGGCGATCGCAGCGCAGCGCGATGCCGGAACGCCGCCTGCCGCCTGCCCGCCACCGCCGGGCGAGGCCGAAATCACCTCGCGCGAGATCGGCACCTGGCTCAGCGCCCGCCCCGCCGTCGAGCAGGGCGAGGCGCTCTCCGCTGTGATGGCGCGCTTCCTTGCGGCCCGCTTCCCCTGCCCTGCGCCCGCTCAATAGGCGCCGAGCAGGCCTATGATGAGAAGAAACAGCATCAGGACGATCTGGGTGCAGACGAGCAGCACCACGAAGCGCCACAGCGCTGAAAAGCGGGTGAGGGTGTAGGCGTGGCGCAGCTGCTTGTAGAGGTGCAGCGGCGCGATGATCAGGAACAGCAGCACCGCCCAGTCGCTGGCCCCCGGAACGAGGCCGAGCAGCGACAGCGCGATGAACAGCAGCGACATGAAGCTGAGCGAATAGGTGACGAAGACTGCGTGGTCATAGGCCTTGAATTCACGTCGCCAGGCGAACATCAGCCACAGGAAGGGGATCGACAGCGGGATCAGCAGCCAGCTGAACTTGTAGCTGTTGGTCTGCAGCTTGTAGATCATCAGGCCGGGATTGGCCTTCCACTTCTTGATGATCTGGTTGTCGAGCAGCGCGATACCCGTTTCGGCCTGCAGGGACGCCTCCCTCGCCGGACTGCGCGAATCGCTCGAGGTGAGCTCGAGCATCCTGTTGAGATCGGCAATCTCCTGGTTGATCTGCGCCTCGCGGGGGCTGCCCGCGGGCACGCCGGCGCGCTCCTTCTCGAGCGTGACGATCTGTTCCTCGAGCACGCTGCGCAAGGGATTATCGGATTCGAGCGCAGCCTCGCCCGGCAATGCCAGCTCGCTGATCTGGAACACCGCGAACAGCGCAAAGACGCTGAACAGGAACAGCGCCATCGGGCTGACGAACTTGGCCCGTTCTCCGGCGATGTAGCGCCTGGTCAGCTCGCCGGGTCTGAGCGCCAACAGCGGCAGGGTGTTCCACAGCTTGCCATCGAGATGCAGCACCCCGTGCACGAGATCATGCCCGATTGCCGCCAGGCTGCGGTGGATATGGGCTTTCTGGCCGCATTCGGGGCAGAAATGGCCGACAAAGCGGGTCTGGCAATTGGGGCAGGTGATGGGCGCGCCGTCCCGGGCAGGCACGGCCCCGGCCCCGCCCTCGCGCGCCACCGCGTGGGAGAGCAGGCCGCCCTCGATCACCGTGCCGATGCCCTCGCTCACGCCGCTCATTGATCGCGCCCCCTGATCGTGCCAGGGGCACTATAGGGGCGAATTTCGCAGCTGCAAAATCCGTGGGAGCGCGCGGAGCGCGTGGCTAGCGGCTTGCCAGCTTGCGCTCGATCGCGGTCCACAGCTGCGCGATCGCACGCGCGGCGGGGGAACGCGGGGCAAAGGCGCCCACCGGCTGGCGCAGGCTGGCGCATTGCTCGACCGCGCTGGCGAGCGGGATCGCGGGCCAGGTGGGATTGGCCGCGCGCGCCTCGCGATGGAGGCTGCGGCGCAGATCGATCATCGAGAGCACCGGCAGGATCGGCGGATGGCGCTTGCCGCTGGCGCGCACCTCCTCGACCACCACCTCGAAGGCGCGCGCCGAAAGCGGCGAGGGCGGCAGCGGCACGATCACCAGATCGGCCGCGCGCATCACCTGCGCGCTCACCTCATTGAGCACCGGCGGGCAATCGAGCAGCACCCGGTCATAATCCTTGTGCAGCGCCTCGACCAGCCGGGCGAGGCGCTTCTTCTTGCCCAGCCGGTCAAGCTGGCGATCGAGCGTGCGGATGCTCTCATCGGCAGGCAGGAGATCAAGATTGGCATGCCCGGTCTCCTGGATCAGCCTTGCCGGATCGCTGCCCTCGGCAAAGACGCTGTCGGCGCTGCGCTTTTTCTTGGGATCGACCCCGAGCAGGAAGCCCGAGCCATTGGCCGCATCGAGATCCCACAGCAGCGTGCGGCGCCGCGAGATGGTGGCCGCGCACCAGGCAAGGTTGACCGCCAGCGTGGTTTTGCCCACCCCGCCCTTGACGCTGTAGATCGCGATCGCTGCCATATCGGGCCCGCCCTGGCGTTACAATTTGATGACAACGCCAAGCAATAGCGCGCAGCGCCCGCCTGGCAAGCGCAAGCGCCGCAGCGTCACGAAGCGGTCAGGCAGGGGTGGGGATGGGGGCGCGCCGGCATGGCAACGCCCCAATGGTTCAGCCGTCGTAATCGCCGCCGAGCGAGGCGGTGCGCGCCGGGGCCGAGGCGGTGATGCGCAGCGCTTCGGCCGACTGGCTGAGCGAGCCGATCTCGTCCGCCTCGTCCTCATCATCGGGGAGGATCTTCTGCAGGCTGGTGATCAGCGCCTCACGCAGCGAATCGGGGCTGATCGTCTGTTCGGCAATCTCGCGCAGCGCCACCACCGGGTTCTTGTCCCGATCGCGGTCGATCGTCAGCTCGGCGCCGCCCGAGATCTCGCGCGCACGCTGCGCGGCGAGCAGCACGAGGTCGAAACGGTTGGGAACCTTGTCAACGCAATCTTCAACCGTGACGCGGGCCATGGGGAGCCTTCTTCCAAATACGCTAGGACAGGGGGAGCGGGCAGCTAGGCATCGCGCCGCGCAAAGTCAAGCGTGGCGCAGCAGCCTGGCTTAGACGCTGACCCCGAACAGCCGCCCGACCAGCGCGGTTGCGGCCATGGCGAACAGGCCCCAGCCCACCACCCGCAATGTTGCCGGCAGAAGCGGGGCGGCGCCGGCGCGCGCGCCCAGCGCCCCGAGCAGGGCAAGGGCGAGCACCGTTACCCCGGCCACCACCGCGCCGAGCGCCTGCGCCGGGGCGAGCCAGGCCGCCAGGAGCGGCACCGCCGCGGCGCTGCTGAAGGTCACGCCCGAGGCAAGCGCCGCCTGCAAGGGGCGGGCGGCGAGATGCTCGGCAAGGCCCAGTTCGTCGCGCACATGCGCGGCCAGCGCATCGCGCGCGCTCAGCTCGCGCGCGACGAGCGCCGCGGTCGCCTCGCTCAGCCCGCGGCTGCGATAGATCGCCGCAAGCTCGGCCTCCTCGGCCTCAGGCGATTGCGCCAGCGCCGCGCGTTCGCGGCGGATATCGGCGCTTTCGGTGTCGGCCTGGCTCGAGACCGAGATATATTCCCCCGCGGCCATCGACATCGCCCCGGCGATCAGCGCCGCCACCCCGGCCACCAGCACGGCGCCCTTGTCGGGACTTGCCGCCGCCACCCCGGTGATGAGCGAGCCGACCGAGATGATCCCGTCATTGGCGCCCAGCACCGCGGCGCGCAGCCAGCCGGTGCGGTGGACGAAGTGGGGATCGTCCGGGTGTGCGCTTGCCTGTGTCATTCCTGCTCTGCTCCTTGCGCGCGGTGCTGGCGGGCAGTCTCGGCCCGGCGGCGCGCCTTGGCAAGGCCGCCCGCGGATGGGCGGGTGATTTTACCGCCGGGCAAAAGGTTCTAGAGGCCTTGGCCATGGATGATGCCGCCACGCCCTATTGCGATCTGCCGCCCTTCCGCATCGCGGCGCAGGATCACGCCTTGACCTTCTATCCCAGGGGAACTGATCGGCTCGCGGCGCTGCTGGGCCTGATCGAGGGCGCGCGCGAGCGGCTCGAGCTGTTCTATTATCTGTTCGACAAAGACGAAGCCGGCACCCGGGTGCGCGATGCGCTGGTGGCCGCAGCCCGGCGCGGCGTGGCGGTGCACCTCATCGTCGATGCCTTCGGCAGTGATGCAGGGGCGGCCTTCTTTGCCCCCTTGCGCGAGGCCGGGGGCCGCTTTGCCGAGTTCTCGCCGAGGTGGGGCACGCGCTATCTCGTGCGCAACCACCAGAAGTTCGCCATTGCCGATGGCGCGCGGGTGATCACCGGCGGCGCCAATGTCTCCGATCACTATTTCGCGCCGCCCGAGCAGAATGGCTGGTGCGATCTATCCGTGCTGGTCGAAGGGCCCGTGGCAGCCCAGTTTGCCCGCTGGTTCGCGCTGCTGGCCGAGTGGACCGAGAACGAGGCCCGGGGCCGCGTGGCGCAGCTCAGAAGGCTGCGCGACATCGTCAAGGAGTGGGACGGGGGCAGCGGCCCGGTGCGCCTGCTGGTGGGCGGGCCGCTGGTGCGGCGCGGGCATTGGGCCTGGGCCTTGCGGCAGGATCTCGCGCGGGCGCGGCGGCTCGATACGGTCACCGCCTATTTCTCCCCGCCGCGCAGCTTCCGCCGCCAGATCGCCCGGGTCGCCCGGCGCGGCACGGTGCGGATGGTGATGGCAGGCAAATCGGATATTGCCGCGGCGATCGATATGGCGCGGTTGCAATACCGCCCGCTGCTGCGCGCAGGCGCGCGCCTGTTCGAGTTCCAGCCCTGCAAGCTGCACATGAAGCTGCTGGTGGTGGACGCGGCAAGCTATGTCGGCAGCGCCAATCTCGACAAGCGCAGCTTTCGCATCAATGTCGAGCTGATGCTGCGGATCGAGGATGAAGCGCTGGCCGCGCGGCTGCGCGCGCTCATCGACCATCTCGAGGCCGCAAGCGAGGCGGTGACGGCGCAGTGGTATGCCGCGCGTGCCACCCTGCTGGCGCGGCTGCGCTGGCGCATCGCCTATTGGCTGGGCCTTGCCGACTATCGGGTCAGCCGCCTCGCCACCGGCTAGGCGGGCGCGCGCCTCACACGTCCTCGAAGCGGGGCTTCCTGCGCTCCATTTCGGCCATCACCGCTTCCACCTGGTTGCGGCTGCGCATCAGCGCGTGCTGCTCGAGGCTTTCCTCCATCAGGATCGCATCGGTCTGGCGTTCCCACATGGCCGCCTGCAGCCGCTTGGCGGCGCGGATCGCGTGGGGGTTCTTGTTGGCGATCTGGCGGGCGATGGCGAGCGCGCGCTCGTGCGGGTTGTCATCGACATAGGTGGCAAGCCCGAGCACCTGGGCTTCGGCGCCGGAAAACTCGCGGTTGGTGTAGATCAGTTCGCGCAGCACATCATCGCGCACCAGCCCGCGCCACAGCGCATAGCCGCCCATGTCGGGCACCAGGCCCCACTTCATCTCCATGATCGCCATGCGGGTCTGGGGATGAACGATGCGAATGTCGGCGCCGCTGGCAATCTGGAGGCCCCCGCCGAAGCATACCCCGTGCACCGCGGCGATCACGGGCACGGGCAGCTTGCGCCATTGCATCGCCACCTGCTGGGCGCGGTTGGCATTGCCATGGGTGCGCTCGGTCAGCGCTGGCTCGTCGGGTGCGGGCTGGCGCGAGAAATTGGACAGGTCAAGCCCGGCGCAGAAGGCCCGGCCTTCGCCCGAGAGCACCACGACACGCAGCCCCTTCATGCGTTGCAGCGTGCTGCCCGCCTCGATGATGCGCGCGAACATCTCCGGATCGAGCGCATTGAGCTTGTCGGCGCGGGTGAGGCGCACCTCGGCCACGCCCTCGGCATCAAGGCTGATGGCGACCCGGTCATTGCTGGTGTGGGAAATGGTGGCAGACATGGGAGCGGCGGACATGGCGACAGGCATTCCTCGTCAAAGGCTGTTGGCGCCTCGAAGACTGGCCGATCCCTCGCCCCAAGTCCAGCGCCGCGCGTGCTCAGCAGGCGGGGGCGCAATGCCCGGCGGCAGGATCGAGGAAATAGCCGCCCGCCGGGTGGGTGGCGATCAGCCGGGAAAGGCCGAAGGGTTCGAGCTTGGCGCACACCCGCGCGACATGCACCGCGAGGCTGTTGGTCTGCGGCTCGTAGCGGATGCGCCACACATCGGCGAGCAGCTGCTTGCGGCTCACGCACACGCCCGGCTGTTCGGCAAGGCGCCAGAGCAGGGCAAATTCGCGCGGGTGCAGGCCGAGCCAGCTGTCCACCACCCGCCCGTCACGGTGGAGCAGGTCGAGTGTGACGTCCCCGGCCTCGCGAAAGCGCGGCATCATCAGCGCCGTGTCGGGCGCCTTGGGGAGGGGCTGGGGCGGTGTCACCGCGTTCACAGCAGCCCCCCGGCGCGCATCGAATAGACCGCATCGCGGGCGAAGATGAGGTGATCGACCAGCGTGATGTCGAGCGCCCGGGCGATTTCGGCGAGGCGGCGCGTGGCGGTGATGTCGCGCCCGCTGGGGCGGCACTGGCCCGAAGGGTGGCTGTGGGCAAGGATGAGGCCGGCGGCATCGCGCCGCAGCGCCTCGCCCAGCAGCCAGCGCATGCGCAGGGTGAGCGTCGTCTCGCCGCCCATGCCGAAAGGGGCATCGCCCGCCCAGCCCTGCGCGGCATCGAGGAAGACCGCATGGCCGCGCTCATGGCTCACTGGCGGCCCCAGCAGCACGCTGCGCAGATAGGCGATCAGCCCGGCGGCACAGCGCTCGGCGGCTTGGCGCTGGGCCTTGCCTGGTCGAGGGGCGAGGGTCAGCATGGCGGTGGTTCTCCGTCGCAGGGGATGGGCCTGTCAGCCATGCGGGCCGGCGCTGCTCCCGGCGCTCCAGACGCGCGCCGGCGCCGGGGCGCGCGGGCGCCAGTCGCGGTAGGGGCCGTAGCGTCGCAGGCGCAGGCAGTGGAACAGCAGCCCGCCGGCGAGCACCAGCAGTTGACCATAGGACGGGCCGATCGCAAGGATGGCATAGGCGAGCGGCGAGACCGCATCGACGAGCCCGCGCACCACATGGGCGCTCAATGCCACCAGCTGGAACCCGGCAAGCCACAGCGTGTAACTGCGGTTGGCCTTAAGCGCGATGGCAATGAAGGCCGCCGCGGCGAGCACATCAAGCAGCGTGTAGAGCCAGGCCAGATTGCCGAACAGCAAGGCAACGTCCTGCCCGGTCAGCCGGATGAGCATCGCGGGCACGATCAGCAGGCCGACAAACACCAGGCCCGCCGCCCGCTCCGGCCCTGCGCCGAAGCGCAGCACCGCCAGCCCCAAGGCGAAGCTGGCGATGTATTGCGCATCGGCGCGATAGAGGCTCAGCCATTCGAGCATGGCGCAGTGCTGGTCAGATGCCCAACTCCGCAACCGGGGCGGGGGCATCGGCGAAGGCGGTCTTGGGAAATTCGGTGGGAATGCCCGGATCGCCCCCGGCATAGACCTCGGCCACCTTGCTCAGCTCGGCATGGACCCTCAGCAGCGCGGTGGACATCGCGAGCGCCTGGCTTTCGGCCTCGGTCAGGCGCATCAGCGCGCGCTGGCCGGTGTGCACTTCGACTTCGGGGTTCTGCCGTGCGCTCAGCATCGCCTGCTTGAGCCGGGCCACGGCGATGATCGATTCGTCGGCAAGCGCCTCGGCCTCGCGGATGAGCTTCTTGAGATTGTGCGCGTCACGGATAATGCGGTCGTTCATCGGTCTGTTTCCCCCGATCCCGGCGCTCACCCGGGACGGATCGCTTGGCCCAGGGGGATGGCAGCCTTGCCGTCCATCGCCTCGCTCAGCGCCACCGCCGCGGTGACCGTGAGCACCACCGCGGCAAGGATGCCGCCGGCGATCCCGACGATCGCGGCAAGGCGCAGCAGGACGGCGTTTTCACCATCGAGCGCCCCCGGGACCACCCGCGGCTCGCCGGGCCTGAGCCAGGGGGCCTGTTCGATGAGCGGCACCGCATCGCCAAGCACGAGCTGCCCCGGGTCGTCCTGCCCCAAGCCATCGGCAGGATCGGCGGCGGGCTGAAGCTGAGTTTTTGTATATGCAGCTTCGCTCAAGGGGGGGCGCAGCGATCGCGGAGACCGGCTGTGCCGGCGCAGAGGGGCGGTGCGTCGGGGGATCATCCGCCACTGCCAGCGTCGCGCGGTAGTTTTCGACGAGTTCGCCCAGGCTCGCCGCGCAATAGGCGTCCTTGAGCGCGCGGATGTGCTGGTTGATGCGGGTTTCGGATACGCCGAGTTCCTGCGCGATCACCTTGATCGGCACCCGGCGGTCGATACGCTCCATCACGGCGCGCTGTCTGTCGGTCAGCCGCCGCGCGGCTCGGCCCCGCATCCGGTCACTCCCCTGTCAGCCAGCCTTTGGTATCCGTCCAGCGGTTGCATCAGTCCAGCTTAGCTTACACACAAGCTAACGCATTTTGGACAGGATTTCTCCTGCCGCCTGCGCAGCGCCTTGATGCTGCGCAAGTCGGATCAGGCGGCCGAGGAATTGACTCCGAGCGACTGGAGATAGCGGCGGATGTTGCGCGCCGCCTGGCGCAGGCGCTGCTCGTTCTCGACCATGGCGATGCGCACATAGCCCTCGCCATTCTCGCCATAGCCCACGCCCGGGGCCACCGCGACCTGGGCGTGCGTGAGCAGCTGCTTGGAAAATTCGAGGCTGCCCATCGCCTTGAGCGCCGGGGGCAGCGGCGCCCAGGCGAACATCGAGGCAGGTGGCGGCGGGATTTCCCACCCGGCACGGCCGAAGGCCTCGACCATCACGTCGCGCCGGCGGCGATAGAGTTCGCGGTTGGCCTCGACGATGTCCTGCGGCCCGTTCAAGGCGGCGCAGGCCGCCGCCTGGATCGGGGTGAAGGCGCCGTAATCGAGATAGGACTTGACCCGGGTGAGCGCGGCAATGAGCTGGCGGTTGCCCACCGCAAAGCCCATCCGCCAACCGGCCATCGAATAGGTCTTGGACATGCTGGTGAACTCGATCGCCACGTCCTTGGCGCCCGGCACCTGCATGATCGAAGGGGTGGGCTTGCCGTCGAAATAGAGCTCGGAATAGGCAAGGTCGCTCACCACCCAGACGTGGTTTTCCTTCGCCCAGGCCACCAGCCTTTCGTAGAAGGCCAGATCGACCACCTCGGCGGTGGGGTTGGAAGGATAGCTCACCACCAGCACCGAGGGGCGCGGCACGGTGAAGTTCATCGCCCGCTCGAGCGATTCCCAATAATGGTCATCGGGGGTGGTCGGCACCGAGCGGATCGTGGCCCCGGCGATGATGAAGCCGAAGGTGTGGATCGGATAGCTGGGATTGGGCGCCAGCACCACATCGCCCGGGGCGATGATCGCGGTCGCAAGGCTCGAGAGGCCCTCCTTGGAGCCCATCGTCACCACCACCTCGGTTTCCGGATCGAGTTCGACCCCGAACCGGCGCGCGTAATAGCCCGCCTGGGCGCGGCGCAGGCCGGGGATGCCCTTGGACTGGGAATAGCCGTGGGCATCGGGCTTGGCGGCGACTTCGCACAGCTTGTCGATCACGTGCTGCGGCGGGGGCTGATCGGGATTGCCCATGCCCAGATCGATGATGTCCTGCCCGGCAAGCCTTGCGGCATGGCGCATGGCGTTGACCTCCGCGATCACATACGGGGGCATCCGCTTCATGCGATAGAACTGGTCATTCATCGATTGTCATCACCTTGTCTTGCGCCCGCCCGATGAGGCTGGCGCCGCATTCCTCCCTAAGCCAAGACCGCCGCGCGTGGAAAGGCGTTTTCGGCAGTTGAAGCGGCTGGCAATTCGCGGCACTCCTGGGCCGCACACGCGATGCAGGGATCCCAAAGGCGATGGCACACGAGAGCGACCCGATGGCCACCACCCGCGAGAACCTCGCCGCCTTCGTGGCGATGCAGGGCGAGGCGGTGCGCGCGATGATGGGCGGCGCGCCGGCAGGGGCGCTGCTGGAGCAGGGGCTGGAGAGCGGCGAGCTGGCCGAATGGGCCGCCACCGGCGCGCAGCTCCAGCAACTCTGGCTCGAATTTGCCGCGCACCAGGCCGAGGCCGCCAGCGCCAAGGCGGCAAAGGGCGCCCATCCGCTCGATCCGGCGCAGTGGCTGGTGATCGCCCAGGCGATGCTGGGGCACAGCCCCAAGGGGCTGATCGAGGCGCAGGCGCGCCTGGCTCAGGAACAGCTGCAATTGTGGTCGGGGCTGGTGGAGCGCTTTGCCAGAGGCGACGCCCTGACCGAGGCGCCCGATCCGGCCACGCTCCCCCGGCAGGATCGCCGCTTTGCCGATCCGGCCTGGCGCGCGCACCCGGCCTTCCTGCTCCTCCACCAGACCTATCTCATGCTCGCCGACTATGTCCGCTCGGCCGTCAGGAATATCGAGGGGCTCGATCCGGAAAAGCGCCAGCAGCTCGAATTTGCCTTGGGCGCGCTTGCCGAGGCGATGAGCCCGGACAATTTCCTCGCGCTCAATCCGGTGGTGCTGAAGCGCACGATCGAGACCCGCGGTGCCAACCTGGTGCGCGGGATGCGTCACCTCATCAATGATCTGAAGCGCGGCCAGCTCACCCACACCGATCCTGAGGCCTTCCGCCTTGGCGAGAACCTTGCCGCAACCCCGGGCAAGGTGGTGCACGAGACGCGGCTCTACCAGGTGATCCAGTACACCCCCACCACCGAGCAGGTGCTTGAGGTGCCGCTGGTGATATTCCCGCCGTGGATCAACCGCTTCTACATCCTCGATCTCACGCCGAAGAAGAGCTTCATCAAGTGGGCGGTGGATCAGGGCATCAGCGTGTTCGTGGTCAGCTGGCGCTCGGCCGATGCGAGCCTGGCTGACGTGGTGTGGGACGATTACATCCGCGCCCAGATCGACACGATCGATTTCGTGCGCGCCCGGCTCGGGGTGGAGCAGGTGCACACCATCGGCTATTGCGTCGCCGGCACCACGCTCGCGGCGACGCTTGCGGTGCTCGCCCGCCGCGGCGAAGCTGACAAGGTGCGAAGCGCGACCTTCTTCACCGCGCAGGTGGATTTCGAGAAGAGCGGAGACCTCAAGAATTTCATCGATGATGCCCAGCTCGAGCTGATCGGGCAGCTCAGCCCCGAGGGCTATCTCGATGGGCGCTATCTTGCTGCCACCTTCAACGCCCTGCGCAGCCGCGACCTCATCTGGAACTACGTGGTCAACAATTATCTCTTGGGCGAGGACTATCCGGCCTTCGACCTGCTGCACTGGAACGGCGATGTCACCAATCTGCCGGCCAAGTGGCACAATGCCTATCTGCGCGACCTTTATCGCGACAACAAGCTGGTGGTGCCCGACGCGCTCGAGGCCGATGGCACGCCCATCGATCTCACCCGGGTGACCACGCCCGCCTTTGTCCAGGCCGGACGCGAGGATCACATCGCCCCGGCTGAAAGCGTGTGGCGCATCACCCGCCACTTCAAGGGCCCGATCGAGTTCCTGCTGGCGGGTTCCGGGCACATTGCCGGGGTGGTCAACCCTCCGGCGGCGGGCAAGTATCAGTATTGGACCGGCGACAGCAGCGCGCCCTCGCTCAAGGCCTTCGTGGAAGGCGCCAGCGAACACCCGGGCAGCTGGTGGCCGCACTGGCTGGCCTGGCTTGAGCGCCAGGGCGGGGCGCGCGTGCCCGCCACCGGCAAGCGTGTGCCGGGCGGCAAGGGTGACCGGGTGATCGAGGATGCCCCGGGGCGCTACGTCAAGACCCGCTAACGCTCTGCGGGCCTGCCATGCTGCGATTAAGGCTCTGAATTAAGGGTGGATCGCAGGATTTTTGTGCACTGCACAAAAATGCTTGACTTCGCGGGCGCACTCACTATTTTGTGCAGTGCAACATGAAGTGAGGTCGCCATGTCCGAAGTTGAGAACAAGCCTGCCGAAGCCGCAGCGCCGGTCGCCAAGATCGATGCCGCTGCCCAGAAGGCCTATGCCGAGGCTGCGGCCAAGGTTGCCGCTGCCCCCAAGGCCAAGGCCGAAGCCGCGCTTGCCCCGGCCGAGCCGGCAGCGCCGGTCATGAAGGCCGCCCCGTTGAAGAAGGCTGCCGCGAGCAGGAAGGCGGCGCCGAAGAAGGCCGTGGTCCGCAAGCCCGCGGCCAAGAAGTCTCCCGCCAGCAAGGCGCCGGCCAAGGCGCCGGTGCTGGCCAAGAAGGCAGCGGCCAAGCCTGCCGCTCCCGCTCCCGCCACCACCACCGCCAACCCCATTGCCAAGCTCAAGGACACCATCATGACCACCGCCAAGCAGATCGACCTCACCGCCAGCGCCAAGGAAATGCTTGCCGACGTGCAGGCCCGCGCCAAGAGTGCCTTTGCCAAGACCGGCGAAATTGCCGCCGAGGCCACCGAATTCACCAAGGCCAATGTCGAAGCCGTGGTGGAAAGCGGCAAGATTTTCGTCACCGGCGCGCAGGAACTGCTCAAGGACAATATCGAGACCGGCAAGACCGTGATCGAGACCGTCACCGAAGACGCCAAGAAGGTCGCCGCGGTCAAGTCGCCGACCGAGCTGTTCCAGCTCCAGGGTGAACTTGCGCGCCGCAATTTCGATGCGCTGGTGGCCTACGGCGCGAAGCGCACCGAAGCCTGGCTGAAGCTCTACAACGACGCCTTCGCCCCGATTTCGAACCGCGTCAGCGTCGCCACCGAGAAGCTCACCAAGGCGGCCTGAGCCATCCGTTCCTGAACCGGGCCTCTCTCCTCTCTCTCCCAACCCGGTTCACGAAAGCGCGCCGCAAGGCGCCGGGCCGAGCAAGCAGCGCTTGCTCGGCCCTTTTGCCATGCAATTCCTGCCGGGGGCGGTGCGGAACTGGTGCGCCGATCATGCGTATCACGGGTTGAACAGCGCCAAGCGAATCCCATAATGTAAGGCCCATGCCCCAGCCTTCGGTTCACGCCCTTGCCGCCCATGCCGCGCCGCGCCGGTCGCTGGCGCTTGGCGTGCGCGCCAGCGAGGAGGATGAAGGCAAGGACGGCGGCGGCGGCACCCAGGTCGGCATTGCCACCAAGACCCGCACCAAGCCCAAGAAGCCGAGCCAGTACAAGGTGCTGATGCTCAACGATGATTACACCCCGATGGAATTCGTGGTGATGGTCCTCAAGCGCTTCTTCGGCATGGATCTCGAGCAGGCGACGCGGGTGATGCTCCATGTTCACCAGCGCGGGGTCGGGGTCTGCGGGATCTACACCTATGAAGTGGCCGAAACCAAGGTCAACCAGGTGATGGACTTCGCCCGGGCCAACCAGCACCCGCTGCAATGCACGCTCGAGAAGGCCTGAGGCGCCCCGCAAGGTGAGGCTGCCGCATCACCCCGTGCCCGATCCGCCCGGGCCCGGGCAGGAAAGCGTGTGGGACTATCCCCGCCCGCCGATCGCCGAACCGACCCCACGGCACATCCGCATCGTCCACAAGGGTGTGGTGCTGGCCGATAGCCGCAATGCCTGGCGCACGCTCGAGACCAGCCATCCGCCCACCTACTACATCCCGCCCGCGGACATCGCGATGGCATGCCTTATCCCCAACCCGGCGCGCTCGCTGTGCGAATGGAAGGGGCAGGCCCATTATTGGGACGTGGTGATCGGCAAGGAGCGGCTCGCGGGCGCCGGATGGAGCTATCCTGCCCCCACCCCCGCCTTCGCCGCGATCGCCGGCTTCATCGCCTTTTATGCCGCGCCCTTCGATGAGGTGCGCGTCGATGGCGAAGAGGTCATCCCCCAACCCGGCGGGTTCTATGGCGGCTGGATCACCTCGCGCGAGGCCGGGCCGTTCAAGGGCATCCCCGGCAGCCGGTTGTGGTGAGGGCTTGTCCGGGCGCCCCAGGCATATGCAATTGGGGGCATGACGCGCGCGCGCGAAGCGGCTAGGGCACCAGGGCCGCAGAGCAACCGACGGATGGCCTTCGTGTTCAACTTCCTGCCCAGCATCGACCGCTATATCCTGCGGCTGGTGATCGTGCCGATGCTCGGCGTCTTTGCCCTGGCCGCCAGCCTGTTGATGCTCGACAAGATGCTGCGCCTGTTCGACTTCGTCGCGGTCGAAGGCGGGCCGGTGGCGGTGGTGTTCAAGATGCTGGGGGCCTTGATCCCCGAATATGCCAGCCTTGCCATCCCGCTGGGCCTGCTCCTGGGGGTGCTGCTCGCCTTCCGCCGGCTTGCCACCACCAGCGAGCTTGACGTGATGCGCGCGGTCGGCCTGTCCTACAACCGCCTGCTCAAGGTGCCCTATGCCATCGCGCTGGTGCTGGTGGCGGTCAATGCGGCGCTGGTCTTCTATGTCCAGCCCTTGAGCCGCTACTACTACGAGCAGCTCGAATACGAGCTGCGCTCGGGCGCGCTCGGCGCCTCGATCAAGGTGGGCGAGTTCAACACCCTGGCTGATCGCATGGCCCTGAGGATCGAGGCGAGCGAGGACGAGGGGCGCCGTCTCATCGGCATCTTTGCCCGGGTGGCCGACAAGCGCGGGCAGGTGCTTTCGATCAGCGCGCGCGAGGGCGCCTTCCTCGCCACCCGCGACAATCCCGACACGATCATCCTGCGCCTCACCGAAGGCACCATCATCCAGGACACCAGCGGGCGCCCGGGAGGCGGGACAACGCCGCGGGTGCTCAGCTTCAGCCGCCACGACCTGCCGATCGATCTGCCCGCGATCGAGAAGTTCCGCGCCCGCGGCGATGAGACCCGCGAATATATCCTGCCCGAACTGCTGAGGATCGGCTGGAGCGGCAAGAGCGCGCCCGATGCGCGCGATGCGAGCCTCGCAAGCTTCCACTTCCGCCTGGTCGAGATCGTGATGATGCTGCTGATGCCGCTCCTCGCGGTGGCGCTGGCGATCCCGCCCAAGCGTTCGACCAGCGCGCTCGGCGTGTTCGTCTCGATCGTGATGGTGGTGGCCTATCACAAGGTCAACCAATATGCCGAGGACGTGGCGGCGCTGGGTCGGGTCGATCCGGTGCTGGCGCTGTGGCTGCCCTTCGCGGTCTTCGCGGCGCTGATCGTGTGGATGTATTACCGCGTCGCCTTTGTCCCTGGGGGGCAGGCGATCGGCGCGCTCGAGACTGCCTTCGCCAAGCTCGCCAAGCGCCTTGCCAAGCTGTTCGCGCGGCGCCCGCAGCGGGCCTATCGCCCGCCCGCCGCCGCCGCGGCCGCGGCTGGGGAGTAGGCCGGAAATGCAGCTCGATTTCTTCCCCTCGCGCACGCTCACGCTCTATCTTGCCCGCCTGTTCGTGGTGCGCATCCTTGCGGTGCTGGTGATGCTGGTGCTGGTGCTGCTGGCGCTCGATCTGCTTTCGGCCACCGGCAAGATCCTCGCCGCCCCCGGCAATGGCGAGGCCGAGGTCCTGCGCTATGCCAGCCTGCGCCTGCCGCAGCTCGTCAGCCGCTTCCTGCCCTATTCGGTGCTGCTCGCGACGTTGATCACCCTCGTCGGGCTCAACCAGAACTCCGAAGTGGTGGCGATGAAGGCGGCGGGGCTCTCGGCGCACCAGGTGCTCGCCCCGCTGCTGCTCACTGCCGGGCTGGTGGCCGTGGTCAGCTTTGCCTTCAACGAGCGGATCACCACCCGCGCCAATGCCGCGCTCAAGGCGTGGGAGGCGGTCGAATATGGCGCCATTCCACCGGAGGCCGGCAGCGGCAAGGTGCGCACCGGGGTCTATCTCGTCGATGGGCCCAATGTGCTTGCCGCCAACACGCTTAGCGGAACGGGGCGCGACATCGTGCTTTCCGGGGTCACCTGGTACGAGCGCGGCCCGGGCGGGATCATCCGCGCCCAGTGGCGCAGCGCGCGGGCGACCTATGCCAATCCCGGTTGGCGGCTCGAGCGCCCGGTGCGCTTCGATGTCGCCAGCGCGATCACCGAAAGCAGGCCCGATACCGTGGTGGCAGAGGCGCTGACGCCCGAGCGGATCATGCTGCAATCGGTCGATGCCGATGCGCTCAGCTTCTGGGAACTGGCCGGGCGGATCGAGGCCTTCGCTGCGGCCGGGCGCAACACCGACGAACTCAGCGCCAAGTGGTGGCACCGCCTTTCCGGGCCGCTCTCGGCCCTGCTGATGCCGCTGCTGGGCTCGATCGCGGCCTTTGGCCTCGCGCGCTCGGGCCAGTTGTTCGTGCGCGCGGTGATCGGGATGGCGCTCGGTTTTGCCTATTTCGTGGTTGATAATGCCGCGCTCGCCATGGGCAGCTTCGGCGGCTATCCGCCGCTGCTTGCGGCCTGGGCGCCTTTCGTGCTGTTCCTGCTGGTGGGCGAGACGGTGCTGATCCGCACCGAGGAGTAGCAGCGCCGGCCTTGCGACTCAGCCGCGCCGCCCCATGGTGCTTCTTGCGATCCGCGCAATCAGCGCCAGCATCCCCGGATGGTTGGCGCTCTCATAGGTCGAGCCCGGCCCCAGCGCGCGCACCAAGCGGCGGTGCGCTTCGGGCAGATCGTGATAGGGCATCGAGGGCATGAGGTGATGGAGCGCGTGATAGCGCAGCCCCACCGGAGCCCAGATTTCCGCCGCGATCCCCGGCGGGGGCACGTTGACCGAATCGAGGAACTGCGCGGTCACCGTCATCGCCTCCCCCTCGTTCTCCCACAGGTGCGCCACCAGGGTGCGCAGCTGGTTGAGCAGCGCGCTCAGCGACAGGATCGCCAGCGCGATCGCAAGCGGCTGCCAGCCTAGCACGAAGATGCTGGCGATCAGCGCCCAGGCCCACAGGCTCGCCCCCGCCTCTTGCCAGCGCACCCGTGCGGCGAGCTCGCCCTCGGGCGCTCGGCGCCGGAAGGCCGGGTTGATCGCCAGCGCCGAAAAACGCTCCCAGGTGAGCCGCCGCAGCGGCGGGATGAGCGCCCCCAGCGGCACCAGCACGGCAAAGCGCACCAGCAGCGCCAGCGGGGCAAGCAGCGCCACGATCACGAACAACGGCAGGCTCCAGGGCTTCATCAGCGCCAGCGGCAGATATTCGGGATCCTCCACCGTGCCATATTGGGTGCGCTTGTGGTGGATCACGTGCACCCCCTCATACATGAAGCTGGGGGTCAGCAGCGGAATGCCGACGATGAGATTCCAGGCGGTGCGAAAGCCCGGCAGGGCATCGCGGTGGATATGGGTGAGCTCGTGGATGAACATCAGCGCCCGGTAGAGCGCCAGCGCCGCGACCAATCCGGCTGCGAGGCGCAAGGGCAGGCTCTCAGCCAGGATCGCGGTGGCAATCCCGGCATAGCCCAGCCCAGCCGAGAGCAGCATGTCGCTCCAGTAGATCGCCGGGCGCGCTTCGCCCAGCCCCCGCGTCAGCTCGCGCGCGGCGCGCAGCATGGCCTTGTCGTCCTCGGCCATGAACTGCGCGCGCGTGGCCCGCGCGAGCGCGGGAGCAGCAGCGGCGGGGATGGTCTGATGCATGGTCATTTTCGGCAAGCTCTTGCGCGCCGCCCTAGCCCAATTGTCTGGCCAAGCCAAACGCGTCTTGTTGGTGAGTGTGATCGATGGCCTTGCGCCAATCGCCGCGGCGCGACACAGACACCTTGATCTGCAGCAATTACGGAACATTCCTCGTGGCGGACGCAGCACAGCTGAGCATCGAGCCGGTCACCGACAAGCGCGGGCGTGCTGCCTTTGTCGATTGCGGGCGCGCCTTTGCCGACCGCCTGCCCCATTTCGTGCCGCAGCTGCGCTCCGAACAGCTCGAACTGGTCGATCCGGAGAAAAACCCCTTTTTCGGCCATGCCCGGGTGCAATTGTTCCTCGCCCGGCAAAACGGGCGCGCGGTGGGGCGCATCTCGGCGCATATCGACGAGCTCGCGCTCGCCATGCCGCCCGAGCAGGGCTTTGGCCCGGGCACGGGGTTCTTCGGCTATTTCGATGCCGAGAACGAGGACGTCGCCCGGGCGCTGCTCACCAGCGCCGAAGCCTGGCTGGTGGGGCAGGGGATGCGCCGGGTGTTGGGGCCGATCTCGCTGTCGATCTGGGAGGAGCCGGGCCTGTTGGTGCGCGGGGCCGATCATTCCCCGATGCTGATGATGGGCCATCACCCGCCGCACTATGCGGGCTGGATCGAGGGGGCAGGCTATGCCCGGGCCAAGACGCTCTATACCTACGAGCTCGATATCAGCCGCGATTTTCCCCCGCTGGTGCAGCGCATCGTGCAATCGGGCCACCGCAATGCGCGCATCACCGTGCGGCGCGTGGACAAGCGCCGCTGGGACGAGGAGGTGGCAACCGTGCTGACCATCCTCAACGATGCCTGGTCGGACAATTGGGGCTTTGTCCCCTTCACGCCCGAGGAAGTGGCCTATGCCGGCAAGAAGCTGCGCCCGATCATCTTTGAAGAGCTCAACATGATTGCCGAGCTTGACGGGCGCCCGGTCGCCTTCATGCTCACCTTTCCCGATGTCAACGCCGTGCTGGCGCGGATCAGGGGCAGGCTCTTCCCGCTGGGCTGGCTGCACCTTGTGCGCTGGCTGCGCCGCCCCCGCGGCGCCGGGATGCGGGTGCCGCTGATGGGGGTGCTCAAGGAACTCCACAATTCCCGTCTCGCCAGCCAGCTTGCCTTCATGATGATCAGCGCGATCCGCAAGCAAGCACACGAGACCTTTGGTTCGGTGCGCGGCGAGATCGGCTGGATCCTCGAGGACAACCAGGGGATGGTGGCCATTGCCGATGCCATCGAGAGCAGGATCAACCGCGAATACGCGATCTACGCCAAGGCGCTGGGCTGATCGGGCAAGGCATGTTGCGGCAATGTGAGCCACGGGCCACGCATGATGCCGGCCACACAAAAAAGGCCCCCGTTGCTTGCGCAACGAGGGCCTTTCGGGATCGTATCACCAGCCGCTTGGACGGGAGGGGGGTCTCGGCGGTGACATCGGCATAATGCCGCTCCGGCCTTGCGGTTCCCGCGCGGCGAAAAAAATTGTCGCTATCCCGGCGCTGGGACGAAATCATCAGGCCGATCAGTGCATTGCCTGGGGGCGCCGGCAAGGGGCGGCGGAACCGCTATGGCGTGCTTGCGGTTGTTGCTATGGCCTTTGGCAAGGCCCTTCACCGAAGCGGAGTATGCCATGTCGCTAGCAGCCCAGATCGCCGCCAACCTGCCGTACCTGCGCCGCTATGCCCGCGCGCTGGCCGGCTCGCAGGCCGATGGCGATGCCTTCGTGCGCGCGCTGCTCGAGGCGGCGCTCGCTGACGAGACGCTCAAGGCCAGCCTTGCCGGCGGGCGGGTGCCGCTCTACCGCGCCTTCAGCAAGCTGTGGGCCAGCGCCACCGGCCCGATCGTCGGCGGCGCGCCCTCGAGCGAGCACGAGGCCGGGGCCCAGGCCCGGCTCGGCACCATCACGCCGCCGGCGCGCCAGGCGCTGCTGCTGACCACGCTCGAGGACTTCTCCCACGCCGAGGCCGCTGCGATCCTCGATCGCACCCCCGATGAGATCGCGGCGATGGTGGCCGAGGCGATCGCCGAGATCGAGCGCGAGGCGGCGACCAGCGTGCTCATCATCGAGGATGAGCCGCTGATCGCGATGCAGCTTGAGGAACTCGTCACCCGCCTCGGCCACACCGTCAGCGGCACCGCCGCCACCCGCAGCCAGGCGCGCGCCGCGGTGGCCGAGGCCACCCCGGGCCTGGTGCTCGCCGATATCCAGCTTGCCGATGGGTCCTCCGGCCTCGATGCGGTGGACGATATCCTCGCGATCGCGACCATGCCGGTGATCTTCATCACCGCTTTCCCCGAGCGCCTGCTGACCGGCGACCGGCCCGAGCCGACCTATCTCGTCACCAAGCCCTTCCAGGAAGCCACGGTGCGCGCGGCGATCAGCCAGGCGCTGTTCTTCGGTTCGACCCGCCCGCTCGGCTAGGGCTTCCTCACCCGCCGGTCGGCGGGCCGCTCGCGGATGTGGAAATCCGCCGGGCGCCTCACCGGCACGGTGAGCACGCAGCGCACGCCTTCGGGGGCAAAATCGAGCACCACCGGCTGGCGCAGCTCGTGGGCGACGACCTTCTCGATCAGCTCGGTGCCAAATCCGCGGCGGCGCTCGGCGGCGACCGGCGGGCCGCCGCGCTCCTGCCATTCGACCTCGGCAAAGTGCTCGCCCGCCTTGCGCCAGCGGATTGTCACCTGCCCGCCGGTCACGCTGAGCGCGCCATACTTGGCGGCATTGGTGGCCAGTTCGTGGATCGCAAGGCCAAAGGACAGCGCGTCATTGGGCGCGAGTTCCAGCTCCGGCCCCTCGAGCAGGATCGCATCGCCCAGCGCGACCCGGAAGTGCTGCAGTTCCGCCTCGATCACCGCGCGGATCGGGGTGGTGCCCCAATCGGTGACGGTGAGCAGATCGTGGGTGGCCGAAAGCGCGCGGATGCGCCCTTCGAGACTGTCGGCAAAATCGGCCAGCCCGCTGGCGCGGCGGCGGGTGAGCGCGATGATCGAAAGCACGTTGGCAAGCGTGTTCTTGACCCGGTGATTAAGTTCGCGCACCAGCGAATTGCGGATCGAATGCTGCTCCTCGAAGAAGGCGAGCCGGGCCTGATCCTCGAAGGCCTGTTGCGTCAGCAGCCGCGCCAGCAGCATCAGCAGGCTGGCAAGCGCCAGACCGAACATCAGCGTCACCATCGACAGCGGCGAGAGCACCGCCGGGTCGGCGTTCTCGACCACCAGCAGGAGCTTGCGATCGGCGATGGTAACTTCCTGCTCCACCCGTGCGCTGGCATCGGCGCCGCTGGCCCGTGCCACCAGCAGGTGCCCGGTGCTCGCCTCGCCGTCATAGAGCCGCACGCCGAAGCGCGCCGGGCCTTCGCGCGCCAGCGCCGCATCGAGGAAGGTGCGGGCGCGAAACGGGGTATAGACAAAGCCGATCAGTCGCCGCTCGCCTCCCGGGGCGATGCGGAAGGCGGGCATGTAGATCGCGAAGGTCGGCACCCCTTCGGGCGTTTCCTGCTCGAGCATGATCCGCCCCGAGGCAGCCGGGCGCAGCGTCAGCTCGGCCTCGGCCATGGCCGCGGCGCGGGCTGGATCGGAATACATGTCATAGCCGAGCGCGCGGCGGCTGATCGCGGTAGCCGGCGCGAACATCGCCACCGGCGCCACCCGCGCGCTTTGGCTGGCAGGGGCGGGGTGGATGTCGGGATAATCGGGCTGGCGCTGGCGGATGCGCGCGACAAAGGCGGGCAATTCGCGCGGCTCGAGCACCGGCAGCCAGCCGATCCCTTCCGCCCCGGAAATCTCCGGGTCAAGCTTGAGCGCGCGCACGAAGTTCTCGAAGGTGGCCGGGTCGACATCCTCGAGGCTCGAGAACAGCGCCGCCCCCGCCCGCAGGTACGAGGCAAAGCCGCTCCCGCTGCGGTCGAGCGCGGCGGCAACGCCCTGGGCATATTCGCGCATCTGCGCCCGCTCGCTCGCCCGCGCGTTGCTCTCGATGGCAAAGACGCTCAAGGCGGTGATCGCCGCAAGCGCAAGGAAGATCGTCAGCGGAATGGCGCGCGGATAGAGCACCAGCCAGCGCCGCGCGCGGCCCGAAGGCGGCGGCGGGGGGCCGGCTGGCTCGGTTGCCGGGCTGAGGCTGCGCGTTGCGATGATGCCTGATCCTGCCTGTGCCATGCCCGCCTGCACCGTGTCCGGCCGTTTGGCTTGGCCGTGCCCGCGCTGCAAGCGGAACCAAACAGGTAGCGCATCGTTGCCGAATCGTCCAAACACCATGGGCAACGCGGTTCGATCGGCAAGGGAACCGCACCCGGCGCAAGAATGCCGGGGCCGGACTCGCAGGGAGCCCGGAGGAACGGGATCAGGGGCAGGCTCAGGGCAGGATGGCCACAGACCAGGATCATGAGGGGGCAAGGGGGCGCGGCGGCAGCGCCGCCCGGACGCCGCGCCGCGCGCCCGATTGGGCCGATGGCCTCAAGCAGCTCTATGATTCGGTGGTCGAGGAAGACCTGCCCGACAGTTTCAAGGCCCTGCTCGACCGGCTCGACCAGCTCGGCGAGGGGGCAGCGCCCGGCGGCAGCGCCGCCAGGCACGCGCGTCCTGTCACCAGGCCGGATGACCAGCGGTGAGCGCGGATCAACCCCCTGAGGACGGCCCCGCCCCGGGCGACCGCCTCTCGGCGCTCGACAAGGCGAGCTTCAAGCGCGAGCTGACCGAAGTGGTGCCGCACCTGCGCGCCTTTGCCCGCGGGCTGTGCGGAAGGCCCGATCTTGCCGACGATCTGGTGCAGGAAACCCTGCTCAAGGCCTGGGCGGCGCAGGACCGTTTCGAACCCGGCACCTCGATGCGCGCCTGGACCTTCGTGATCCTCAGGAACGCCTACCTCACCGACATGCGCCGCAACCGCTTTCGCGGCGAATATGATGAAGGCGTGGCCGAACGCATCCTCACCGCGCCCGCCGGGCAGGAGGAGCCGATCCACCTTTCCGATCTGCACCGCGCGCTTCTGACCTTGCCGCCCGAGCGGCGCGAGGCGCTGCTGCTGGTGGGGGCGGGAGGCTTTTCCTACGAGGAAGCCGCGGAGATCTGCGGCTGCGCCGTCGGCACCATCAAGAGCCGGGTCGGCCGCGCCCGCGCGGCGCTCACCGAGATGCTGGCCAACGGCAACATCCCGCGCCGCTCGGCGAGCGACGAGGCCGCCCACCGGGCGATCCTCGAGGAACTCGAGGAAGTCGCCGCGGGCAACCTCGCCAGCACGCGGAGGTGAGCTGCCGCCCGTCCGCGCGGGCAGGGGCGGGGGGGCGCGCAATCATCCACGAACCTTGCCCATGGTGAGGGAGCCGCCAGCGCCAAAGCGATGATGTGCGCAAGGAACAAGGCCCGAGGCATCGCCGCCCCGGGCCTCCCGTTCTCTTCAATGCCGCTGCAGGATCAGGCGTAGGTCCACACCGTCCCGCGCGCCAGGTTTTCGCTGGCGAAGGCCCAGTTGAGCTTGGTCTCCACCACCGCATCGAGATAGGCTGGGCGCTTGTTCTGATGATCGAGATAATAGGCGTGCTCCCACACGTCGAGCACGAGCAGCGGGTTCATGCCGCTGTCGGCGAGGGTATCGGCATCGTGGGTTTCCTCGATGGAAAGCTTGCCGTCCTTCTCGGCCAGCCACACCCAGCCGCTGGCAAAGTGGCCGGCGCCGCGGTCCTTCAATTGCTGCTTGAGCGCATCGAGCGAACCGAAGGCCTCGTCGATCTTGGCGGCAAGATCCGCCGAGGGCGCGGTGCTCTCGGGCGCCAGCGAGTGCCAGTAGAAGGCGTGGTTCCAGGTCTGCGCGGCATTGTTGAACAGGCCTTGGTTGGTGCCGCGCGCGGCAGCGATGATCGCCTCGAGCGGCTTGCTTTCATGCGCGCTTCCCGCGATCGCCGCGTTCGTCTTGTCGACATAGGTCTGGTGGTGCTTGCCGTGGTGGAACGAGAGCGTCTCGGCCGAGATCGCCGGGGCAAGCGCGTCAGCAGCATAGGGCAGGGGGGCAAGTGCGAAAGCCATGTCATCCTCCGAAAGGCTGGTGTGTGAAGCCTGATAGCGACAACGCAGATGCGCGTTAAGGGTTGCAGCTTCAAGTCCGCGCGGTGCGATCAACCGCGCTGGCAACGGCAACATTCATGGTAACATTGCCCAGCGTGCGCATCAGATCGGGCAGCATCTCAACCGCCACCAGCAGCGCCAGCGGCTCCACCGGCACGCCCATGGCATGGGCGATCGGCCCGATCGAGACGACGAAGCTGATCGAGCCGGGCAGGCTCACCGCCGAGAGGCTGATGAGGCTGGCGACAAGAATCCCGGCAAGGCCGATCGCCAGCGGCACCTCGATCCCAGCCAGCGCGGCGATGTAATGGACCACCGCGAGGTTCATCGCCGCGCTGGTGGCGCGGAACACCACCACCTCGAGCGGCAGGACGAATTCGGCGGTGGCCGGGCTGAGGCCGAGCCGCGCGGCCGAGGCGAGCATGGCCGGAAGGCTCGCCAGCGAGGACTGCGTGGACAGCGCCACCGCCTGGGCGGGCAGCATCGCCCGGGCAAAGCGCGCGAGCGGCACCCGCCCGCCGAGCACAGCCATCACATAGGCCAGGACGAGCACGAAGCTGCCCATCAGGCTGACGGTGACGACATAGTGCCCGAGCGCGGCAAAGGCGCCCCCGCCGCTTTCCACCCCCACCCCATAGGCAAGCGCGAAGACCCCGACCGGGGCGGCGGCGAGCACCCAGCCGATGATCAGCAACATGGCATTGCCGAGCGCGTGGAACAGGCCGACGAGCCGCTCGCCCTGCTCGCTCGGCAGGCGGGTGAGCGCCACCGCCAGCATCACGAAGAACAGGGTGAGTGGCAGCATCGCGGTTTCGGCCGCAGCGGCGATGATATTGGGAGAGACCAGCGAGGCGAGGAAATCGAGCACCTCGGGCACGGGGCCGACTTCGGCACGCCCCTGCGCGAGGAAGGCCTCGGCCCCGGCGGGCACCGGCCAGGCGCGCAGCAGCATGGGCATGACCAGCGTGGTGAAGGCCCCGCCGGCAAGCTGCGCGGCGATGAGGATGGTGATCAGCCGGCGCGCCACCTGCCCCACCCGGGCGGCGCGGATCATCTGTACGAGGCCCAGCACCAGCAGCGCGGCGACCAGCGGAATGATCGTCATCTGCAGGGCGCGCAGCCACAGCCCGCCCACCAGCGCGGCAAGCTCGCCCGCAACGCCCGGCGCGCCGAGCCTTGCCGCGGCGATCCCCGCCCCCAGCCCGCCTACCAGCGCAGCAAAGGTCAGCGCCACCGGCAGGCGGATCTCGACCAGCGTGAAGGGGGCGGGCGCCTGTGTGCTCTCGTGCAATTTCCAGTCCTTGTGCGGGCGCGGGCCCTTTCCTTTGCGCGATAACCGCGCCACAAGCGCAAGACAATCGCCGCCATCGGGCGCAAGGACGGGGGACATGAGCCGCAAGCTGTTCGGAACCGACGGGATCAGAGGACGCACCAATGCCGGCGTGATGACCGCGGCGACCGCGATGAAGGTCGGCCAGGCCGCCGGGCGACATTTCCTGCGCGGCGGCCACCGCCACCGGGTGGTGATCGGCAAGGACACGCGCCTTTCGGGCTACATGATGGAAAGCGCGCTGGTGGCGGGCTTTACCAGCGTGGGCATCGACGTGATCATGACCGGGCCGCTGCCCACCCCCGCGATTGCCCTGCTCACCCGCGAGATGCGCGCTGACCTTGGCGTGATGATCTCAGCGAGCCACAATCCCTTTGCCGACAATGGCATCAAGCTGTTCGGCCCGGATGGCTTCAAGCTTTCCGACGAGGCCGAGGCCGAGATCGAGCGGCTGATGGAAACCGAGATCCCGCTCGCCCCGGCCGAGACGATCGGGCGCGCGCGCCGGATCGAGGATGCCCGCGGGCGCTATATCCATAGCGTCAAGCAGTCGGTTGCCGCGGAGATCCGCTTCGATGGTCTCAAGGTGGTGGTCGATTGCGCCCACGGGGCGGCCTATCAGGTGGCCCCATCGGCGATCTGGGAGCTGGGGGCCGAGGTGGTGGCGCTTGGCGTCAACCCCAATGGCACCAACATCAACGACGGGGTCGGCTCGACCGCGATCGCCGCGCTTCAGGCCAAGGTGGTGGAGGAGGGCGCCGATATCGGCATTGCCCTTGATGGCGATGCGGATCGGCTGATCGTGGTCGATGAGAAGGGCCGCGCGGTTGATGGCGACCAGATCATGGCGCTGATCGCCACCCGGATGCAGGACAAGGGCGTGCTCAAGGGCGGCGGCGTGGTGGCCACGGTGATGAGCAACCTCGGGCTCGAGCGCTATCTCGCCGGGCGCGGGCTCGATCTGGTGCGCACCAAGGTCGGCGATCGCTATGTGCTCGAGGCGATGCGCGCGGGCGGATACAATGTCGGGGGCGAGCAATCGGGGCACATGATCCTGCTCGATCATGCCACCACCGGCGATGGCACGCTGGCGGCGCTGAGGGTGCTCGCCAGCCTGGTGCGCGCCGCTCGCCCGGCGAGCGAGGTCTTGCACGTCTTCGATCCCGTGCCGCAGCTGCTCAAGAACGTGCGCTACGAGGGCGGAAGGCCGCTCGAGCACCCGCAGGTGGTCGCCGCGATTGCCGAGGCCGAGGCTGCCCTTGCCGGGCGCGGGCGCCTCGTCATCCGCCCCTCGGGCACCGAGCCGGTGATCCGGGTGATGGCCGAGGGCGACGATCCGGCCCAGGTGGAGGGCGTGGTGGACAGCATCTGCGCTGCGGTGAGGGCAGCGGCCTAGGCGCGGGCGATGCTGGAGATGCGCCCCGATTGCGAGCGCTGCGGCGCCGATCTGCCCGCCGAGGCGCCGGGCGCCTTCATCTGCTCGTTCGAATGCACCTTTTGCGCGCCCTGTGCCGAGGCGCTCGATGATCGCTGCCCCAATTGCGGCGGCGAGCTGATGGACCGGCCGACGCGCCCGCGATCGCTGCACGCCCGCTTCCCGTCGGGCACCGCGCGCCGCTTCAAGGGGTAAGCCGCGCGCGGCCCCGGCTCAATCATAGCCGTAGTCGGAATAGTCCTTGAAATTGGGCGAGGTGAACTTGGTGATCTCGCTCTGGAAGTGCAGCGGCACATTGCCGGTCGATCCGTGGCGCTGCTTGGCCACGATCAGCGTGGCGCGGCCCACCAGCTGCTCGAACTTCTCCTCCCAGGCCCGGTATTTCTCCTGCACATCGGGCGGGCTGCTGGCATCGGGCGTGTCGGGCTTGACGAGCTGGTGGTAATAATCGGCACGGAAGATGAACCACACCATGTCCGCGTCCTGCTCGATCGAGCCCGATTCGCGCAGGTCCGAAAGCTGCGGGCGCTTGTCCTCGCGCTGCTCCACCGCACGCGAGAGCTGTGAGAGCGCGATCACCGGCACCTGCAATTCCTTGGCCAGGGTCTTGAGCCCGCGGCTGATCTCGGAGATCTCGGTGACGCGGTTGTCATTGCCCCGTGCAGTGCCCTGCAGCAGCTGGAGATAATCGACGATGATCAGCCCGATGTCGTGCCGCCGCTTGAGCCGCCGCGCCCGGGCGCGCAGGCCGGCGATGGTCAGCGCCGGGGTGTCGTCGATGTAGAGCGGCAGTTCGGCCAGGCGCTGGCTGGCATAGGACAGTTTCTGGAAATCCTCGCGCGACAGCTTGCCGCTGCGCAGCGATTCGGACGGGATCTCGGCCTGTTCGGCAAGGATGCGGGTGGCCAGCTGATCGGCGCTCATCTCGAGGCTGAAGAAGGCCACCGGCGCGCCATAGTTGAACGCGCCGCCATGGCGCTGCCATTCGAGATGCGCCTCGGCGCAGTTGAAGGCGATGTTGGTGGCCAGCGAGGTCTTGCCCATCCCCGGCCGCCCGGCAAGGATGATGAGGTCGGAAGGATGCAGGCCCGCGGTCTTGCGGTCGATGCTGGCAAGCCCGGTGGTCTTGCCGGACAGCCCGCCGCCCGATTTCATCGCCGCCTCGGCCATGCGGATCGCCTGGAGCGCGGCATCGCGGAAGGTGACTTCCTGCCGTCCCGTTGCGGCCCCTTCGGCGACCTTGAACAGCGCCGCTTCGGCCTGTTCGACCCGCTCCTTGGGGGAAGTGTCGCTCGAGGTGTCGAGGGCGCCTTCGATGAGCTGCCGCCCCACGCTCACCAGCTCGCGCAGCAGCGCAAGATCGTAGATCTGCTCGGCAAGGTCGCGCGGGGCGAGCAGCCCGGCCCCGTTGGCGGTGAGCTGGGCCAGATAGCTGGTGCCGCCCAGCTCCTTGAGCGCCTCGTCGGCCTCGAAATAGGGGCGCAGCGTCACCGGCGAGGCGGTGGTGTTGCGCTCCACCAGCGCCTTGATCCGCGCAAAGATGCGGCTGTGCAGCGGCTCGAAGAAATGTTCGGGCGCGATCGGCACCTGAAGTTCCTCGAGCACCCGGTTGTCGATCAGCACCGCCCCCAGAAGGGCCGCCTCGGCCTCGAGGTTGAAGGGCAGCCTCGGCTCGGCAGGATTGTCTGCCGCCTCGCCGGGAGTGATTCTGGAAAGCTTGGCCGGTTCGCTCATGGCCATGGGTGATGCGCTCGCCAGCCCGCCGCGGCAAGGCCGCGCGTACAGGATATTTGCGCGCGCGCTTGTGGATAGTGGGGAGAGGCCATCGAAGTGCTTGAAGTGCGCACCCTGCATCTGCGAAGGCAGGGGGCATGGCCGATCCGCCGTCCGATTCCCTGCCGATCTCCTCTGCCCCCGGGGCCGCGGGCACGCAACGCATCGCGCAGGTGACGCTCGATGAGGCAACGATCCTGTGGCGCAACGCCGATGTCGAGCAGGAGCGGCGGGTGGCGATCTATGATCTCATCGAGGAGAACACCTTCAAGCCGCTGCGCAGCGCCGAGCGCGGGGCGCGCGGGCCCTATCACCTGCACCTTTCGGTCAATGACGGGCGCCTGGCGATGGACATCAAGGACACGCAGGACGTGCTGCTCGAGACCCTGCTGATCGGCATGGCCCGGTTCCGCCGCCCGATCCGCGAATATTTCGCCATCTGCGACAGCTATTACCAGGCGATCCGCAAGGCCACCCCGGCCGAGATCGAGACGATCGACATGGCCCGGCGCGGCATCCACAACAATGCCGCCGAACTGCTGCTCGAGCGGCTCGAGGGCAAGGTCGAGACCGATTTTGCCACCGCGCGCCGGCTGTTCACGCTCATCTGCGTGCTGCACATCAAGGGTTGAGAGGCATGGCACGGCGGCGCCGATCGCAGGGGCGCAAGGCCCCCCGCCGCTGGCTGTTGCGGCTCATTGCGCTGATCGTGCTGGTGGCGATCGCCTTTGCCGCCTGGCTGTGGTGGGACATGCGCAGCTGGCGACCGGACGAGGCGCGCTATCCCGAACAGGGGGCACTGATCGCAGCGGCAAGCGGGCCGGTGCGCTTCGAGACCTTGAAGGCGATCGGCGCGCGCTTTGTCTATCTGCCGGTGGCGCAGGCGGGCGGCGGCCCTGCTGTCCAAACCTTTGCCCGGCGCGCTGCCGCGGCGCGGGCGGCAGGGCTCAAGGTCGGGGCGCTCATCGATTTTGATCCCTGCCTTGGCGCCGATATGCAGAGCGCCGCCTTTGCCCGGATGGTGCCGCGCGATCCCGAATTGCTGCCCCCCGCGCTTGGCCTGGTGCGGCTGGCCGATGCCTGCGCCCCCAAGGTGAGCGATGCCGCGGTCGAGAGCGAGGTGATCACGCTCATCAATCAGATCGAGACCCATGCCGGAAAGCCGGTGATCCTCAGGCTCTCGCGCGGCTTTGCCGAGCGCCATGGCACCGCTGCGAGCGTGGCGCGCGATCTGTGGCTGATGCGCGATCGGGTGCGGCCCGATTACGCCGGGCGCCCGTGGCTGCTATGGAGCGCCAACAGCGCGCTGGTGAGCGAGGCGAGCGAGGAGCCGGTCGAATGGGTGGTGGTGCAGCAATGAGCCTGGCGCCGGCGCAGGAAGCCGCCCTGCTGGAGGCGGCCGCGGCGGCGGCGCGGCGCGCCTATGCCCCCTATTCGGATTATCCGGTCGGCGCTGCCCTGCTGTTTGATGACGGCGCGGTGGTGACCGGCTGCAATGTCGAGAACGCCAGCTATGGCCTCGCGCTGTGCGCCGAGACCGTCGCCATCGCCAAGGCCTTCGAGGCGGGGCGGCGCGGCGGCCTCATCGCGGTTGCGGTGGTGGGCCTCAAGGCCGGCCAGGAACCGATCACCCCGTGCGGGCGCTGCCGCCAGGTGCTGAACGAGATCGCCGCGCTCGGATCAACCGATCCGCTGGTGCTGTGCGCAGGGAGCGAGGGGGTGCGGCGCGTGGCGCTTTCGGCCCTGCTCCCCCACGCCTTTGGCCCGGCGCATCTTGATAGGCCGCCCGAGCCCTAGGCGTCCTCACCCTCCAGCCATTCGTGCAGGGCGGCAAGGCAATCGCGCGCGAGGAGCTTGCAGCGCTCGGGGCTCCAGCCCTGCACCGGCTCGGGCGCATCGGCGAGATCCTTGTAGGGCATCTCCAGCGTCATCGCCACGGCGCCAAAGCGCTCGGCGAGCTGGTTGGTGCTCATCGCCAGGTTGGCCTTGCCCGGCGCGGGTTTGGGATAGCCCAGCTTGGTCTGGAAATCGGGGGTGCGCCGCGCGAGAATGCGCTGATAGCGATAGAAGCCCTCACCCTGCGCCTCGCGCCAGGAAGGGATGCCCTCGAACCCGGCGAGGAACACCGCCGGGATCGCCTCGTCGGCATGGACATCCATGGCAAAATCAACCCCGGTCTCATCCATGCGGCTCCGGATCGCCAGCACTTCGGGCGCGCGTTCGGGGGTGGGTTCGGCCCATTCGCGGTTGAGATTGGCACCAACCGCATTGGTTCTCAAGTGCCCGCGACGCGAACCATCTGGGTTGCAATTGGGCACGATGTGGAAGCGGCAGCGCGCGCGCAGCGCCCGCGCCACCGGATCGGCCGCATCGGTGAGGCAGGAAAGCGCGCCTTCCATCCACCATTCCGCCTGGGTCTCGCCCGGGTGCTGGCGGGCATAGAGCCACACCTGCACCGGCCCCTCGCCCAGCTCGAGGCAATCGATCGGCTGGCCATCAAGGCTGGTGCCGAGCCTGCGGTATTCCACCCCCTCGCTCGCTGCCGCGGCCGCGACGAGATCATGGTGGCGCTCCATCGAATAGGGGGCGAAGTAGGCGACCCAGAACAGATCGGAAGCCGGGCGGTAGCGGATCGTGAGCGTGCCGCCATCGGCCTCCTTGTCGAAGCTGGTGGCGGCGCGCGCCCAATATTCGCGGTCTTCCGAAACGCAGGCGCTGTAGCCCGGCCAGCCGCCCGGATAGGCGCTGGCGTTAAGCCCGGTGAGCTTGAGCTCCACCTCCTCAACTGCACGCGCAGCGACGCGGAAATGGAACCATTGGAAGAAGTCCGACATGTGGTCCCGGCGGATGGCAAGGCGCGCGCTGCGCCCTTCGATGCCGAGCACTTCGATATTGCCGCTGTCGAAGCCGGCATCGATGAAAATAGAGGTCATTGGCGTCCTTGCAGCTTTTTCGGATCGATCGAAACGGTCTCGCCATTGCCACCGGGAAAATCGCGGAACAAGGCCGCTGCGAGCGTGCGGGCGCTGGTCTCGGGCGTGGAATAGGGGGATTTCACCCCGGTTGCCATCTGCGCCCGGCCCTCCCACAGGCTCTTGCCATCGGGGCGGTTGATGCGCACCGAAAGCTCGGTGATGACCGAGGGGCCCTCGCTGCCCCCCCCGATGTCGATACCGACCCCGAGCCCGAGCCCGCTGCCATAGCTGCCGACATTCCCGCCCACGCCGACGCTCACCGGCCCACGGCGTTCCTCGATCGTGGCGGGAATCGGATTGCGGCTGGTGCGGATCACCGCAGTCTGGGTGTCGGGGCCTGGGGCGGCGGCGATGGTGTAGCCGAGCCGCGCCAGCTCGGCGCTCACGCTCGCGGCAAAGGCGCGCTGCGCAGCCTCGTTGCGCATCTCCTCGGGAAAGCTGATCGCGATGAGGCCGCGCCCCAGCCCGGCACGTTCGGGCGCGGGGGCGACAAAGCGGGTGACTTCGACCGGGCCGGTGTAGGGGGTGGTGGCGCAGGCCGAAAGCGCCAGGGCAGCGGCAAGCGGCGGCAGGAAGCGGAGCAGGGCCATGACGGGTTCCTTTCTTGGGCAGGCGTCTTATAGGGGCACGGGGCGGCGGTGCACAGGCCCGCGACGAGGGCATGGGCCGGTTGACGAATTCGCAGCAGGTTGAAGACTAGGGGCACCGGCATGACAAAGCACACCAAACCTTGCGTGCTGGTGACCGGCGGGGCGGGCTATATCGGCAGCCACGCGGTGCTGGCCCTGCGCGATGCGGGCTGGCCGGTGGCAGTGATCGATGATCTTTCCACCGGCTTTCGCTTTGCCGTGCCCGAAGGCGTGCCGCTCTATGCGGGCGACATTGCCGATGAGGCGCTGCTGGCTCGCATCTTTGCCGATCAGCGCCCGGCGGCGATCATGCATTTTGCCGGATCGGTGGTGGTGCCCGAAAGCGTTGCCGACCCGCTCAAATATTACCACAACAACACCGTCAAGAGCCGCACCCTGATCGCCGCGGCGGTGCGCGCGGGCGTACCCCATTTCCTCTTTTCCTCGACCGCGGCGACCTATGGCATCCCTGCTCTTGCCCCCGGTTCGCCGGGCGTGCGCGAGGATACGCCGCAGCGTCCGATCAACCCCTATGGCTGGTCGAAGCTGATGACCGAGCGGATGCTCGCCGATGTCGCCGCCGCCCACCCGCTCAATTATGGCGTGCTGCGCTATTTCAACGTGGCCGGGGCCGATCCCGAGGCGCGCAGCGGGCAATCGACCGCCGGGGCGACGCATCTCATCAAGGTGGCGATCGAGGCGGCGCTGGGCCTGCGCGAAGCGGTGAGCGTGTTCGGCACCGATTATGCCACGCCCGATGGCACGGGGGTGCGCGACTACATCCATGTCAGCGATCTTGCCGATGCCCATGTGCTTGCGCTCGAGGCGCTGATCGCCGCGCCGCGGCGCTCCTTCACGCTCAATTGCGGCTATGGGCGGGGCTTTTCGGTGAACGAGGTGCTCGATGCGGTCGATCGGGTGGCGAAGGTAAAGCTGGTGCGCCGGATCGAGGGACGCCGGGCGGGCGATCCCGATTCGCTGATCGCCGATTCCACCCGGCTGCGGCAGGAGTTGGGCTGGCAGCCGCGCCACGCAGGGCTTGACACCATCATCGCCCATGCGCTCGCCTGGGAGCGCAAGCTTGCCGGATTGCGCGGCACCGGGCTGCTTCGCAATTGACGCGCCGGCGGCTTGCCGCTATCGGCGCGGCCAAGAACAGGCGCGTCGGCCCGGCCCGGCGCGCTTCTCGTTTGGATCGCCGCTTTCAGGAACCCGCCATGAAGATCGTCAACAGCCTCAAGTCGCTGAAGGGCCGTCACCGCGACAACCGCGTGATCCGTCGGCGCGGGCGCACCTATGTGATCAACAAGACCGAGCGCCGCTTCAAGGCCCGCCAGGGCTGAGGCGTGCCGGCCGCCCGTGATGGGCGGCCTTGCGCATTCGGGCGGCCCGCCTCCTTGCCGGAGCGCGGGCCGCGGGCGTTTGAGGGCAGGATGAGCGATCTCGCAGCCGGGCCGGCGGTGGTGTTCGATGTGGGGCGGGTGCTGTTCCAGTGGCAGCTGCGCGCGCTGTTCGAAAAGCTGATCGATGATCGCGCCGAGCTTGACTGGTTCCTCACCCATGTCGTGACCGAGGAATGGCATTTCCAGCATGATCGTGGCCGCCCGCTGGCCGAGATGGTGCCCGAGCGGATCGCGCAGTTCCCCGAATATGCGCGCCACATCCATGCCTATGCCACGCGCTTCAACGAGACCGTGCCGGGGCCGGTTGCCGGCACCCACGCGCTGGTCGAACGCCTCGCCGAGCGCGGCGTGCCGCTCTATTGCCTGACCAATTTCGGCGCAGAGCTGTGGCAGGCCTTCCGCCCGACCCAGCCGATCTTTGACCTGTTCGCGGATATCATCGTCTCGGGCGTCGAAAAGGTCGCCAAGCCCGATCCGCAGATCTACGCGATCACCGAGGCGCGCAGCGGGCGCAAGGGGGCCGCGCTGTTCTTCACCGATGACAACCCGGCCAATATCGCTACGGCCCGCGCGCGCGGCTGGCGGGCGCATCTGTTCACCGATGCGGCCGGCCTCGAGGCGGCGCTCTGCGCGGCCGGGCTGCTCTGACCGCGCGGGGCTTTCGCAAAGCCAAACCCCCGGTCGCGCCCTGGGGGAGACGCGCCGGGGGCCGGGACATCCGCGCGCTGCTGGAGAGGGGCAGGGCGCGGGGGAGGAACCTTATGTCGCCCGAGCGATCAGGCGTTGCACTTGGCCAGTTCTTCGGCGGTCAGATCTTCGCCGTTGACCTTGAAGGCAGCCACCTGGCCGAACTTGCGGTTGAGACCACGGCACACCCGCAGCGGACGGGCGCTGGTCTTGGCGGCGACGCAGGTGGCATCCTTGCAGGCCCATGCAACCCCGTCGCTCACCGCGCGGCTGTCACTCGCCGGGGCGGCGAGCGTGGCGGTGTAATAGGCCGGGGCGGCGGCGCTGAGCGGCGCGGCATCCGTGGCAATGGCAAAGGTCACGCTGGTGTAGAGCAGCGCGCTGGCGAGCACGGCCAGCTTGCCGGTGGTGGGGAGAGAGGGGGTCGAGATCATCGCACTATCCTTTTCGTTGTCGGCACTTGGGCCGGTGTTCCTGTGGCCTCGTCCGGATCGTTTTGCAACGCAGCATTTCGATTCGAAACCAGTTGCTATTCGCTACCTATCCTATTAGGTTGCGAGTTGCAACTGAAAACGGAAAATTTTGTGAGCCGCGCAAAATCGGCTAAACATGCATCCCGTTAGGGGAAGGGAAAAGGCGATATGGGTGATCTTAGAGAACCGCTGCGCGAGTTGATCGAATGCGGCCTGCCGCAAGCGCTCGAGGTGATGGGCGAGCGCTGGTCCTTCATGATCCTGCGCGCGAGCTTCAACGGGCTCAAGCACTTCGAGGAATTCCTCTCCGAACTCGGCATCGCCCGCAACATCCTGTCCAACCGCCTTGCCAAGCTGGTCGAGCACGGCATCCTCAAGCGCGAGCCGTGTGCCGATGATCGCCGCAAGATCGAATATCGCCTCACCCCCAAGGGGCTCGACCTGCTCCCGGCGATGCTGGCGCTGCGCCAATGGGGCCAGAAATACGGCAGCGAAACCGTGGTCGAGGATCCCGTGCTGGTCGATGAGCGCGACCGGCTGCCGATCGGGCCGGTCTCGATCCTCGCGCATGACGGGCGCATCCTTGGCCCGCAGGACCTGTGGCTGACGCGGCCCGAGAACCTCGGCCGCAGGGCCGATGGCAGCATTGCCCAGCCGGCCCCCCCGCTCCGCCGCGGCGACGTGGTCGATATTGCCGCGGCCAAGGCTGCCGCAGCGCGCTGAACCGTCGATAGCCTGCCTGCGCGCGCTGGCGCCGCGCGCCCGAGCGGCTATGGCACCCGGCGTGAATGCGCCGCCTGCCCCCGAGCTTCTCGCGATCCTGCACCGCACCTTTGGCCATCCCGGCTTTCGCGGGCAGCAGCAGGCGGTGATCGAAAGGGTCATGGCCGGCCTCCACACCCTCGCGCTGATGCCCACGGGTGCAGGCAAGAGCCTGTGCTACCAGCTTCCCGCGCTGGCCCGGCCGGGCACCGCGATCATCATCTCGCCGCTCATCGCCCTCATGCATGACCAGATCCGCGCCGCCGAGGCGGTGGGGATCCGCGCTGCCTCGATGACCTCGGCCGATGCCGACAATGCCGCCACCGCAAGGGCGCTGCGTGAGGGCGCGCTCGATTGTGTCTATGTCGCGCCGGAACGCGCGGCGCACCGGGCCTTCCTGCGCCTGCTCGAAAGCGTAGAGATCGCGCTGTTTGCCATCGACGAGGCGCATTGTGTCTCCGAATGGGGGCACGATTTCCGCCCCGAATACCGGATGCTGCGCGCGCTCCTCGATCGCTTCCCCGCAGTGCCGCGCCTCGCGCTCACCGCCACCGCCGATCCCGCCACCCGCGCCGACATTCTCGCCCAGCTCGGCATTCCGGCAGAGGGGATGATCATCGCCGGCTTCGACCGACCCAATATTCGCTATGCCATCACCCCGCGCGAGACGGGCGGGCGCCAGCTTGCGGGCCTACTCGACCGCTTGTCCGGGGCCGGGATCGTCTATGCCCCGAGCCGCCGCGCCGCCGAGGAGCTTGCGGCGCGCATCGCCAGCGCAGGCAGGCCCTCGGGCTTCTACCATGCCGGCATGGAGCCTGCCGCCCGCGCCCGCGTGCAGGCGCAGTTCGTCGCCTCGGAAGACATGGTGATCGCCGCCACCATCGCCTTCGGCATGGGGATCGACAAGCCCGACGTGCGCTTTGTCATCCATGCCGGCCTGCCGCGCTCGATCGAGGCCTATTACCAGGAGACCGGGCGCGCGGGACGCGATGGCGATCCGGCCGAAGCCCACCTGCTGTGGGGAGCGAGCGATTTTGTCCGCGCCCGCCAGTTCCTCGCCGCGCTCGCGCCCGCGCGCCACGCGGGCGAGCGCGCCCGGCTCGCGGCGCTCGCCGCGCTGGTCGAGACCGCGCATTGCCGCCGCGCCATCCTGCTGCGCCATTTCGGCGAAAACCCGCCCGAAGCTTGCGGCAATTGCGACAATTGCCTGGCGCCGCCGCGGGTGCGCGATGCCAGCGAACTGGCGCGAAAGCTGCTCTCGGCGGCCTATCGCACCGGGCAGAGCTTCGGCCTTGGCCACCTGGAAAGGGTGCTCACCGGACGCGCCGATGAGCGCATCGCCGCGCGCGGGCATGACAGGCTTTCGGTGTTCGGGATCGTTGATCCCGAGGAGGCGCGGCTCCTTCGGCCGCTGACGCGCAGCCTGATCGCGCGCGGCGTGCTGGTGACGAGCGAACACGGGGCGCTGATGCTCGGCCCCGAGGCCCGCGCGGTGCTGCGGGGCGAGCAGGCTTGCGTGATCGTGCAGCCCCCGCCGCGCCCGCCCCGGGGGGCGGCGCGCCGCGACGGCCTTGCTGGCGATGCCAACCCGGTGGGCGATCCGCTGTTCGACGCGCTGCGCACCCGGCGCAAGGCGCGCGCGAGCGCGCATGGCATTCCGGCCTATCTCATCTTTCCCGATTCGGTGCTGCGCGCGATCGCGCGGACGCGGCCACAGAGCCTCGCCGATCTTGCCCGCATCCCGGGCATAGGAGCGAAGAAGCTCGAGACCTGGGGCGCGGATTTCCTCGAGGTGGTGCGCGCGCATGCGGCTGGCTAGCGCTGCTGCTGGCGCAGGCCGTCGTCGATGCGCATGCGCACCCGGGTGCCGAACTGCTCGCGCCCGCCAATTCGCGCCGGACGCACGCGGCACCTGAGGATGAGCGTGCCTTGGTGGGCGCTCACCCCGTGATCAGCCGATAGGACAAGGCCTCGGCCAGATGCGCGCGGCCCACGGTCTCGGCCCCGGCAAGATCAGCGATGCTGCGCGCCACGCGCAGGATGCGGGTATAGCCGCGCGCCGAGAGGCGCAGCTTGTCGGCGGCCTCGAGCAGCAGCCGGCGCCCGGGCTCGTCGGGCGCGGCGAAGCGCTCGAGCGCGGCGCCATCGAGCTCGGCATTGGCACGCACCCCGCGCGCCTTGGCTCTGGCCCGCGCCGCGGCCACCCGGGCGGCGACCGCGGCGCTGCCTTCGGCGGGCGGGGGCAGGGCAAGATCGCGCGCGCTCACCGCGCCGACATGGACGTGCAGATCGATGCGATCGAGCAGCGGGCCGGACAGACGCGCCTGATATTCGCCCACGCAGCGCGGATATTTGTGGCAGTTGCGCGCCGGATCGCCGGCATGGCCGCAGCGGCACGGGTTCATCGCCGCCACCAGCTGGAAGCGCGCAGGAAAGCTGACATGGGCATTGGCGCGGGCGACATCGACCGTGCCGGTCTCGAGCGGCTGGCGCAGCGAATCGAGCACCGCGCGCTGGAACTCGGGCAATTCGTCGAGGAACAGCACGCCCAGATGCGCCAGGCTCACCTCGCCCGGGCGCACCTTGAGCCCGCCGCCGGTGAGCGCGGCCATGCTCGCCGAATGGTGCGGCGCGCGGAAGGGGCGGGCGCGGCTGATCCGCCCGGCCTCGAGCGCGCCGGCCACCGATTGCACCATCGAGACCTCGAGCGCCTCATCCGGACCCAGCGGCGGGAGAATGCCGGGCAGGCACGAGGCGAGCAGGCTCTTGCCCGATCCGGGCGGGCCGACCATCAGGAGATTGTGCCCGCCCGCCGCGGCGATCTCGAGCGCGCGCTTGGCGTTTTCCTGGCCCTTCACGTCCCTGAGGTCTGTTGCCGCGGCGGCCTCGGCCACCGCCCCGCGCGCAGGCTCGGGCAGCACCAGCGTGCCCTTGAGATGGGCAAGCAGGCTGACAAGGTCGCCAGGGGCGAGCACTGGCAACCCGCCCGCCCAGCGCGCCTCGGGGCCCTGGGCTGCCGGGCAGATCAGCCCGGTGCCGAGCGCGCTTGCATGGAGCGCGGCGAGCAGCACTCCGGGGCAGGCGACGATCCGTCCGTCGAGCGCCAATTCGCCCACGGCGACCCAATCCATCAGCTGCTCGGCGTCGGTCACCCCCATCGCCGCCAGCAGCGCCAGCGCGATCGGCAGATCGTAATGCGATCCATCCTTGGGCAGGTCGGCCGGGGAGAGGTTGATGGTGATGCGCTTGGGCGGCAGTGCCAGGCCCATCGAGGCCAGCGCCGCCTGCACCCGCTCGCGGCTTTCGCTCACCGCCTTGTCGGGCAGGCCGACAATCGCAAAGCGCGGCAGGCCGGGGCCGACCTGGCACTGCACCTCGACCGCGCGGGCCTCGAGCCCGAGATAGGCCACCGTTCGTGTCAGCGCCACCATGCGCCCGCCCCTCTGCCACCCAGAGGCCTGAATGTGCAGGCTTTTGCAAGCGCTGTCGAGCACCTGCGCAAGGCCTGCAAGGCCCAAGGCTTAAGCCGATCCTGCCGCCCCCCTGCGCAGCGATGCGAAGGGTTTGCGTAAGCATAAATCTTGGCAAATTGGCAGGCCCGGGCGGGCGAGAACGGGGCCATGCCGCGCATCCTTGCCCTTGCTCTTGCCCTTCTTGCCCTGTGGCTTCCCGCCGCGCCGGCACAGGCGCAGGCCGATGCCTCGTGGCTGGCGCGCGGGCAGCCGGGGGCGCGGGTGGTGGCGAGCGCGCGCTGGGTCGAGGAATGGGACCCGGCAAGCCAGGCCTGGGTGCGCGTCGCCGAGAGCGCGAGCGATGGCCTTCTTTCCCCGCTCGGCGCAGCCCCGGTGGCGCATGCGCAGGAGGTTTTCCGCAGTGTCCGGCGCGAAGGCGGCGTGATCATCACCGAGACCGTGATCAGCGCGCCTGCCCCGGCGCGCTTCATTCCGCGTGCGCCTGCCCCCCTTGCCTCGGGGCCGCAATTCGGCCCCTTCCGCGTGCTCGATGCGCGGCGCGCGGCGCTGGTGGGCAGTACTGATGGCGCCAGCCCGGCCGCCTTCCGGGCGATGCTGGCGGCCTATCCGGGGCTCGAGGTGATCGAATTCGTCGATGCGCCCGGCACCAGCAACGACCTTGCCAATCTCGCGCTGGGCCGGGCGATCCGCGCCGCGGGGCTGGCGACGCACGTGCCAGCGGGCGGATCGGCACGCTCCGGCGCGGTCGAGCTGTTCCTCGCCGGAACCCGCCGCACGATTGCACCCGGGGCGCTGTTTGCGGTGCATTCCTGGCGTGACGAGCGCGGGCGCGAGCCGGCGGACTTCGCCCCCGATGCCCCGGAGAACCGCCTCTATCTCGATTACTACACCGAGATGGGCATGAGCGAGGCCGAGGCCCGCGCCTTCTATGCCATGACCAATTCGGTGCCCCATGCCGCGGCGCGCTGGCTCGATGCGGCGGAAATGGCGCGCTGGATTGCGCCGCGCGCCCCGGCTCACTCCGCCCCGGCGGCGCGCGATCTCGCCCCGGTGCTCGCTGCGCCGCTGCGCGCGGTGCTGGCCCGATCGGGCGCGGTGCTGACCGCGGGCCTGCAACGCCCGTGGCAGGCGCTCGCCGCCGCCGCACCGGCGCCGCGGCTTGCCTATGCCTCGCTCGCCCTGCTTGACTCGGAGGCGGCTTTCCCATAACGGCGCGCCTTCAGTTTCGGGTCGCCCCTGGCGGCCGCCAAGGGCGTGCGGGATTTGCCCAGATCGCCCGGTGCCCAGATCGCCCGGTGACAGTTTCGAGGATCACATGAAGCGGACGTTCCAACCCAGCAATCTCGTGCGCGCCCGGCGCCACGGCTTCTTTGCCCGCAAGGCCACCCCGGGCGGCCGCAAGGTGCTGCGCGCCCGCCGCGCCCGCGGTCGCAAGCGGCTCTGCGCGTGAGCCATCGCGCACCCGCTTCGGCGGGTGCGATTCCTTCACGCGGGATCGCGCAGGCCGCCATGCTGCGCATGGCCCGCGTCGTGCCCCCGCTGTTCAAGCCGATCCGGTGATTGCGGTTCTCACCAAGCGGGCTGATTTCCTCAGCGCCAACAGCGGCGCGCGCCAGGCCAAGCCCGGTTTCGTGCTGCTCACCCGGCCCAATGGCGGCAAGGGCATCCGCTATGGCATCACCGTCACCCGCAAGATCGGCAAGGCCGTGGTGCGCAACCGGATGAAGCGGCGTTTCCGCGAATTGCTGCGCGCCGCGCTGCCGAGCCTGGGCCTGCCCGATCACGATCACGTGCTGATCGGGCGCGCGGGCGGGATCGAGCGCGATTTCCACCTGATGGCGCGCGAGCTGGCCGATGCGCTCACGCGCGCGCGCAGCGGTGGCAGCGATCGGCGGGGGCAGCGCCGCCACGAGCCGCGGCGATGAAGCAGCTCCTGATCCTTGTTGCCCGGGCCTGGCAGCTTGGCCCATCCCGGCTCCTGCCGCCCTCGTGCCGCTATACGCCCTCGTGCAGCCAATATGCGATCGAGGCGATCACCCGCCACGGCGCCTTGAGGGGTGGATGGATGGCGCTGAAGCGGCTAATGCGCTGCCACCCCTGGGGCGGGCACGGGCACGATCCGGTGCCCTAGGGCTGGAACACAAGCCGCCTTATCGCCATACGACACCGCCACCCAACCTGCCACGCATCTTGATCAGGGTCTTCGCTTGGACAACCGCAATCTCCTCCTCGCTGTCGTGCTCTCGGGCCTGCTCATCCTCGGCTGGGATGCGGCGATGCGCTATTTCTACCCCGAAGCCGCGGTGACCGCCCCGGCCGAGGCGCCCGCCAGCACGGCGGCCAAGCCCGCAGGCGCGGGCGCAATCGCTGCGCCAAGCGGCGATCTGGGCAGCGAGGTGCAGGGGGCGCGCAAAGTCGATCTCAAGGCGGCGCTGGCCAGCCCCAACCGTATCCCCATCGATACCCCGCGGCTTGCCGGCTCGATCAACCTCGTCGGCGCGCGGATCGATGACATCGTGCTCAAGGATTATCGCGAGACGGTGAAGAAGGATTCGGGCCCGGTGCGCCTGCTCGCGCCAGAAGGCACGCCGGGGCAATATTTCGCCGAGTTCGGTTTCATCACCGGCGGGGTGCGGCAGCCGTCAAGCGCCTTGTGGCAGGCCGATGGCACGCGGCTCACCCCCGAAACCCCGGTGACGCTGACCCGCACCGATGCGGCCGGGATCACCTATCGGGTGCGCCTTGCGGTGGACAAGGACTACATGATCACCGCCACCCAATCAGCGAGCAACGGCGGTGCCGGGGCGGCGATCATCCAGCCCTTTGCGCTGATCAAGCGCACCAGCGCCAATGCCACGATCGACCAGTTCGTCACCCATTCCGGCCCGGTCGGGGTGTTCGGGGGCACGCTGTGGGATCCCCATTCCTATGCCGAACTTGCCGAGATCGGGGCCGAGCGGCCGGCGGGCGATCCGGCCTGGCTGGGCTTTGTCGATCAATATTGGCTCGCAGCCCTCGTGCCCGGGGGCGGGCGCACCGCGCCCAAGGTGGCCGAGGCGGGCTTCCGCGCGCTTGGCGGCGATCTGTTCCGCACCGATCTGCTCTATGGCGCCGTAACCTTGCCCGCCGGCGGCACCACCGAGACCCAGACCCGCCTCTACGCCGGGGCCAAGGAGAGCGCCACGCTCGACCGCTATGAGGATTCGGGCATCACCTATTTCGGCAAGGCGATCAGCTGGGGCTGGTTCGAGATCCTCGAAAAGCCGATCCTGTGGCTGCTGCGCACGCTCAATGGCCTGGTGGGCAATTTCGGCGTGGCGATCATCCTCTTGACCGTGATCATCCGCGCGGCCGTGTTCCCGATCGCGCAGAAGGGCTTCGCCTCGATGGCGGCGATGAAGGCGATCCAGCCGCGGATGCAGGAGCTGCAGGAGCGTTTCAAGGACGATAAGCCGCGGCTTCAGCAGGAAATGATGAAGCTCTACAAGGACGAAGGGGTCAATCCGCTTTCGGGCTGTCTGCCGATGCTGATCCAGATCCCGGTGTTCTTCGCGCTTTACAAGGTGCTGGTGCTGGCGATCGAGATGCGCCACCAGCCCTTCTTCGGCTGGATCCACGATCTTTCCGCCCCCGATCCGGCGCATATCCTCAACCTCTTCGGCCTCTTGCCCTATGACGTGCCGGGATTCCTCGCGATCGGCCCGCTGGCGCTGCTGCTGGGCATCACCATGTGGCTGACCTTCAAGCTCAACCCGGCGGCGGTCGATCCGGTGCAGCAGCAGATGTTCGCGATCATGCCCTGGGTGCTGATGTTCGTCATGGCGCCCTTCGCCGCGGGCCTGCTGCTCTACTGGGTGACCTCGAACATCCTCACCCTGGCGCAGCAGAGCTACCTCTATTCGCGCCACCCGCAGCTCAAGGCCGCCAATGCCGCAGCGGCGGCCAAGGGCGGGGGCAAGGCCGGACGCTGACGGTGACAGGGCAAGCCGAGGCCGAGGAGGCCGCCCGCAAGGCGCGCGAGGAGGCAGCTTCCCGGCTGTTTTCCGGGCCGGTCGCCTTCCTGCGCTCGGCCCCGAGGCTGGCGTTCCTGCCCGATCCCGATGTTCCCGAGATCGCCTTTTGCGGGCGCTCGAACGTGGGCAAGTCCTCGCTCCTCAACGCGCTTACCGGGCGGAAGGCGATTGCGCGTGCCTCGGTCACCCCGGGGCGCACGCAGGAACTCAATTTCTTCGATGTCGGCCGCGCCGAGGCCGAAGGCGCACAGCCGCTGTTCCGGCTGGTGGACATGCCGGGCTATGGCTTTGCCAAGGCCCCGGTGAAGCTGGTCGAACAGTGGAAGACGCTGGTGCGCGACTATCTGCGCGGGCGCGCGGTGCTGGCGCGCACGCTGCTGCTGGTGGACAGCCGCCATGGCCTCAAGGATTCCGACCGGGCGATGATGAAGATGCTCGACGAGGCGGCGGTGGGCTATCGCGTGGTGCTGACCAAGACCGACAAGATTTCCGCGAGCGCCCTTGCCGCCGTGGCCGATCGCACCGCTGCCGAACTGCGCCGCCATGTCGCCGCCCATCCCGAGCTTCACCTGACCAGCAGCGAGAAGGGCATGGGCATCGCAACCTTGCGCGCCGCAGTGGTGGCCGACGCGCTGGGCGAGGATTGGGCGCCCTGAGGCGCTGGCGCTGGCCTTGCCCGAATGGCAAGGGGCCCCGGTCGTGCGACCGGAGCCCCCGTGCATCAGCTGGCGAACCAGGGGCCCGCCGCCGCGGCCTCAATAGCTCTTGCGCAGCGTGATGAAGAACTGCTGCGGCGCGCCGGGCAGCAGCGTCTGGTTGTCGCCCCGGAACCCGAACCCGTTCGAGCCGATGGTGCCGATATAGCGCTCGTCGAACAGGTTGGTGACGGTGCCCTCGAGCGCGAGGCCATCCAGCCAGCGGTTGTCGCTGCGCAGCCGAATCCCGATCAGCGCATCGACCAGCACCCGCCCATCGACCGACTGGTCGTTGGAGAAGGTGAAGAAACGCTGCGAGGTGTAATTGGCATTGCCGCGGGCGTAAAACATGCCATCATCATAGGCCAGTTCGAGGTTGGCGATGCTTTCCGGGCTGTCAACCACGGTCCGCCCCTTGATCGCCTGCACCACCGTGCCGGCCTGATTGATCACGTCGTCGCGATAGGTGTTGTCGTTATAGGCGTAGCTCGCGGTCAGCGTGAATGCGCGCACCGGGCGCCATTGCAGGCCAATCTCCGCGCCGATCGAGCGCACGTCACCAACGTTGGAGAGCAGCGGGGCATTGCCGACGATCCCCGGCCCTTGCGGGATCGCCAGCAGGCGGTTCGAGAAATTGACCAGATAACCCGCGATCACGCCGGTGAGCGTGCCCTCGCCAAAGCGCAGGCCCAGTTCGAAGGTGTCGCTGGTCTCGGGCCGGAGCCGGTCGCGGATCGCGGCAAACCCCGCCGCCGAGGTCGCAAAAGGTCCGGTGGTCGCTGCCGCGGTGAAGGCGCGCTGGTTCTGGGTGAAGCTGGCAAAGATCTCGCTGCTGCCGCCCAGCTTGTAGAGCACGCCGAGCTGCGGCAGGAACAGGTCCTCAACGTCGATCTCGCCGAGCGCCAGCGGGCCGGGCACCGGGTTGATCGGGGTTGCCTCGAGCTTGACCGACTGGCCCTTGAACCCGGCGGTGATGGAAAACGCCTCGCTCACCTCCCACTGGTCCTGCACCGCGAACTGGAAGGTCTTGGTGTTGTAGGCGTTGTTCCACTGGGTGAAGAAGGGATTGGACTGATAGGTCAGCGCGCTGGTGGCCGGCTCGGTGAGGCTGGTGCCCATGGTGTAGAAGCGCCGGGCCTGCTCGAAATCATTGTTCTCATACCACAGATTGAGCCGCAGCTTGTGGGCGCCGAGCTCGGCCACGAGATCGCCGAGCACGCCATAGCGGTCGATCTCGTATTCGGTGGTGCGGAAGCTCAGCGGCAACCCGCCGGGACTCGCCCGGTAGGGGGTGATCCACGAGCCCTGACCCTTGTTGCTGTGGTAATAGGCCTGCACGCCCAGCGTCACCGCCTCGCCCAGATCCTGCTCGATCCGCGCGCTTGCCAGCCAGTCGCGGCGCAGGCCGGCAGCATCGTAATAGGCATCATCGACGCTGCGGAACGGCGCGGGATAGGTGGTGCCGAAGCTGTTGGGGCCGACCACGACCCCGGTATCGCCACGATTGGCACCGATGAAGGCAATTTGCACGGCGAGCGGCCAATTGTCGGAGATGTTGTCCCAGAAATAGCCCAGCCGAGCGAGCATCTCGAGGCTGAAGTCCTGATAGTCATTCTCCTTGCGGTCGGAGAAGTTGACGAAGGCCGTAAGCCGGGTGGTTTCGGCGAAATCGGCGACCAGCTTGGCATTGACCTGCGTGGCGCGCTGGGTGCCCGAACCCTTCCACTTTTCCGCATCGATGTGCGCCGCGCTCAGATAGGCCTTGAAGCCGCCGAGATCGCCGGTGTCGAGCGTGCCGTAGATGCGCAAGGTGTCGCTGTCGCCATAGGTGATGTTGCCGGCGATCCCCAGCTCGTCCTGCGGATCGCGGCTGAAGAACTCGATCGTCCCGCCAAGGTTCGAGGTCGAGGCGGTGCCGAGCGCCCCGGCGCCCTGGCTCACCCGGGTCTGGCCGATATTGTCGGCGATGATCGCGCGGCTGATGTGCAGGCCATTGGTGTTGCCATAGCTCATGTCGCCGAGCGGCACCCCGTCGAGGGTGAAGCCGAGCTGGTTCTGGTTGAAGCCGCGCAGCGTGATCCGGGTTGACCATTCATAGACGCCGAAAGGGTCGGCCGACTGGAAATTGACCCCGGGCAGCTTGCGCAGCGCGATGAAAGGGCTCGATCCGGCGGTGGTGAGCTGGATGTCGTCGCCTCCGATCTGGGTGACCTGGCGCACCTCGCCCCGGCCATAGACGACGATCTCCTTGCCCATCGCCTCGGTGGAATCGACCGCGGTGCTCTCACCCGCCTGGGTCGCCTCGAGGCTGGCCGCGGCCTCCGCCCGGGCCGTCGCCGGAACGAGCGCAAAGGCGGCAGCGCCGAGGAGGAATGCCGACTTGAGGTTTGAAGGTTTCATTGGTCTTGCCCCTGCTTCATTGTGGCTGCGGGGCGGGCAGCTATCGGGGCGATGTTGCGGTTTGGTGCCGGTTGCGTTGCAGGTCTGCGAAATGGCGATGACGCTTTGGGGACGTTGCCCGCGCGCCACAGGGGCCTCAGCCTGGCGTGCGGCAATCAGCGGGCAAAGAGCTGTTCAGGATCGGCAAAGGCCTTGAATTCCAGCGCATTGCCCGAAGGATCGCGCAGGAACATGGTGGCCTGTTCGCCCACCTCGCCCTTGAAGCGGATGGTCGGCTCGATCACGAAGGCCACCCCTGCCGCCTTGAGCCGCGCGGCCAGCGCTTCCCACGCTTCCATGGACAGCACCAGGCCGAAATGGGGCACCGGCACGCCGTGGCCATCGACGTGGTTGCTCGCCCTGTCACCGGCCTTGCCCGGCGCGAGATGGGCCACGATCTGGTGGCCGTGGAAATCGAAATCGACCCACTCGGCCGAGGAGCGCCCCTCGGCGCAGCCCATCACCCCGCCATAAAAGGCGCGCGCGGCTTCCAGATCATCCACCGGGAAGGCGAGGTGAAAGGGCGGCAGCGACATGACCGGCCCATAACCCGCGCGGCGCGGCGCGACAAAGCCCTTTTGCGCACCTGCCTGCGGCTGGCTCGCCGCGTTTCCGGCCTGTGCGCCTTGGCAAGAGAGGCGCAGCGCGAACGGCCCGGCGCTGGCCTTGCCGTTCAGCATCGACACTGCCGGGATGAACGGCTAGGGCAGCGCCAAACCGGCCCGGCAAGGTGGAGCAGGCGGCCCCATGAAACTGATCATCGGCAACAAGAACTATTCGAGCTGGTCGCTGCGCGGCTGGCTTGCGGCCAAGCAATCGGGCCTCGCCTTCGAGGAACTGATCGTCCCGATCATGGGCTAGGAGTGGGACCGCATCAAGCAGGACATGGGCGAGGTCCAGCCATCGAGCGGCAAGGTGCCGATCCTGTGGGACGGCGAGACGGTGGTGTGGGACAGCCTCGCGATCCTCGAATATCTTGCCGACAAGGTCGGGCGCGAACGCTTCTGGCCGCGCGCGGAGGCCGCCCGCGGCATGGCCCGCGCGATGGTGGCCGAGATGCATTCGGGCTATCAGGCGCTGCGCCGCGAATTGCCGATGAACATCCGTCGCCGCATCGCCCTGCCAGGCCTTTCCGATCAGACCCGGCAGGATATCGTGCGCATCCTCACCCTCTGGGCGGAAGCCCGGGCGCGCCATGGCAGCGGCGGGCCTTACCTGTTTGGAACCTTTGGGGCAGCCGACATCTTCTATGCCCCGGTGGTGACGCGGTTCGTCACCTATGGCATCGCCGTGCCCGGCTTTGCCCAGGCCTATATGCAGGCGATCTGGGAACACGAATGGATGCAGCACTGGAACCGCGCGGCCGAGGAAGAGGAATGGGTGATCGAGCAATACGAGCTGGCGGGGTGAGCCTGCCGATGCGCGCGCTGCTTGCTGCGTTTTCCATGCTGCTGGCGCTGCTTCCCGCTCCTGCCGGAGCCTGGGGCTTTTATGCCCACCGCCAGACGGCGGCGATCGCCGAGGCCAATGTCTCGCCCCGGGTGCGCGCCGAGGTGCGCGCGCTGCTGCGCCATGCCCGCAGCCTCGGCACGCCCGATTGCCCGCTCACCACGCTCGCCGATGCGGCGGTGTGGCCCGATTGCGTGCGGGGCGAGGGCTGGCGCTGGGGCTTTACCGCCGCCTGGCACTATCGCACCGCGCCGATCTGTGCTCCCTTCGATCCGCGCGCCAATTGCGCCGGGGGCAATTGCGTCACCGCGCAGATCGCGCGTGCGCATCGTCTGCTGGCCGATGAGCGGCTTTCCCCGGTGATCCGGCTCGAGGCGCTTGCCTTCCTCGTGCATTTCATCGGCGATGTGCACATGCCGCTGCATTCGGGCGATAACGAGGACCGCGGTGGCAATGACCGCGAGGCCAGTTACGGCATTCGCCCGGGTTACAACCTTCACGCGATCTGGGACGGGCCGCTGGCCGAGCGGGCGATCAGCGATCCGGCTGATCCGGTGGTGCGGCGCTACACGCCTGCCGAGCGCGCCGAACTTGCCGGGGGCAGCCCCGATGACTGGGGGCGGGAAAGCTGGCAGATCGCCCGCAGCTTCGTCTATCCCACCGCCTTCGACAGCGAGGATGTCTGCACTGCCCCGCTGCCGCTGGAGACCGCGCTCAGCCAGGAGGACATCGTGCGCGCGGTGCCGATTGCGCGGCGCCGGGTGGTGCAGGCGGGCCTCAGGATCGCCGACATGCTCACCAGCGCCTTTGCCCCCGGCCCGCTGGTGCCCGATGCGCCGCCACGCCCGCGCGTGCCCTAGTTGCGCTTGCGCTGCGGCAGGGGGCTGCTAACCCTTCCACGCCCATGCTCGATCCCCTTGACCTTGCCAAGCGCCTGATTGCCGCGCCTTCGGTGACGCCGGCAAGCGGCATCGTCTTCGACGTGCTCGAGGCGATGCTCGCCCCGCTCGGCTTTGCCGTCCACCGCTTCACCCGCGGCGCGGGGCCGCAGGGCTCGGAGGAAGCTCCGGTCGAGAACCTCTTTGCCATCCGCCCCGGCCCGCCGGGAAGCCGGCACTTTGCCTTTGCCGGCCACCTCGATGTGGTGCCGCCGGGCGAGGGCTGGGCGAGCGATCCCTTCGAGCCGCAAGTGCGCGGCGAGCTGCTCCACGGGCGCGGGGCGGTGGACATGAAGGGCGCGATCGCATCGATGGTCGCCGCTGTGGCCGAGGTGCCCCAAGCGGCCGGCACCATCAGCTTTCTCATCACCGGCGATGAAGAAGGCCCGGCGCTCCACGGCACCCGCGCGCTGATCGATCACCTCGCGGCCCAAGGCATAAGGCCCGATCTGTGCCTGGTGGGCGAGCCCACCAGCGTCCACCGGCTCGGCGACATGGTCAAGATCGGGCGGCGCGGCTCGGTCAACATCTTCCTCACGGTTGAGGGCACGCAGGGCCACGTCGCCTATCCGCACCTTGCCGACAATCCGCTGCCCAGGCTGGTGGCGATGCTGGCCGAGCTTGATGCGCTCACGCTCGATGCCGGCACGCAATGGTTCCAGCCTTCCAATCTCGAGATCACCGACATCAATGTCGGCAACCCCGCGCACAACGTGATCCCGGCAAGGGGCGAGGCGCGCATCTCGATCCGCTTCAACGATCTGCACAGCGGCAAGAGCCTGTCCGAAAGGGTCGCCGCGATCGCCGCAAGGCACGGCGGCACGGCGCGGGCGGTGATCTCGGGCGAGCCCTTCCTCACCGCGCCCGGCGCCTTTTCGCGCCTCGTAAGCGAGGCGATCGAGGCCGAGACCGGCATTGCGCCCGAACTTTCCACCAGCGGCGGCACTTCGGATGCGCGCTTCCTGCGCGCGCTGTGCCCGGTGATCGAATTTGGCCTCACCAACGCCACCATGCACAAGCGCGACGAGGCGGTGGCGATCCCCGATCTTGCCGTGCTCGCCCGCATCTATGCCCGCATCGCCCGCGATGCCCTGGCGCTTGAAGAAGGATAGTCCGTTGAAGAGCTGGTTTGCCATCCCGCTGTGGCAGCGCGTGATCGGCGCGCTGGTGCTCGGCATTCTCACCGGCTGGCTGTGGGGGCCCGGGGCCGAGAGCATCAAGATCATCGGCGATGTCTTTGTCGCCTTCATCAAGATGCTGGTGGTGCCGCTGATCTTCTTCAGCCTGGTGGCCGGCGTTGCCAGCATCGGCGATCTGCGCAAGCTCGGCTCGGTCGGCTGGCGGGCGATGCTGCTGTTCGTGGTGACGGGCCAGCTCGCTGTGTGGCTGGGGCTGGGCCTTGGCACCTGGCTGGCCCCGGGCGAAGGGGTGGATACCGCGGCGATCACGCTCGGCACCCCGCCCGAGGCCAGCCCGCTGACCTGGCGCGAGATGGTGCTCGGCATGATCCCGCAAAGCCCGGTCAAGGTGATGGCCGATGTCAACGTGCTGCCGCTGATCGTCTTTTCGCTGCTGATCGGGGTGGGGATCCTGATGGCGCGCGAGGAGGGTGCGCCGGTGCTCGGCGTGTTCGAAAGCGGCAGCGTGGTGATGCAGAAGGTCACCGCGGTGGTGATGGAATTGACTCCCTTCGGCGTCTTTGCGCTGATGGCCTGGGTGGCGGGCACGCTCGGGCTTGATGCGCTCGCGGCGCTGGGCAAGCTGGTATTCCTCAACTACCTCGGCTGCTTCATCATCATCGCCGCGATCTATGGCGGGATGCTGAGGCTCATCGCCCGGGTGCCGGTGATCGGGTTCTTCCGCGGCATGGTGGATGCCATGGCGGTGAGCTATTCCACCGCCAGTTCCAACGCCACGCTGCCTGTCACCCTGCGCTGTGCCGAGCGCAATCTTGGCGTTTCCAATTCGGTCGCCAGCTTCATCATCAGCCTTGGCGCCACCATCAACATGAACGGCACGGCCATGTATCTGGGCTTGGCCACGCTGTTCGGCGCGCAGGTTTTCGGCGTCAGCCTTTCGTGGGGCGATTATGGCATGATCGCGCTCCTCGGCACGCTGGGCGCGGTGGGGGCGGCCGGCATTCCGGGGGCGGGCCTCATCATGATGGCGCTGGTGTTCAGCGCGGTGAACGTGCCGCTCGAGACCATTGCCTTTGTCGCCGGGGTCGATCGCATCATGGACATGATGCGCACCACCACCAACATCACCGGTGATGCCGCGGTGGCGGTGACGGTGGCGAGCCTGACGGGCGAGCTTGACCGGGCCGAGCTGGCGAGCGCCGACGACGTGTGATCGGGCCTGCTACTTCGCCTTGGCTCGCTTCACATATTCAACCGGGACGAAATCGCCGAGACTGCATCCCGCCCCGCGCTGCAACACCCCGCCGACATTCTGCAGGGCATAGACGATCTGCTGGCGGCACAGCTGGTTGATCGAGGTCTCGTAGGTGATCGCCCGGTCGAAGGTCAGCCCCGGGCAGGGGCTGGTCAGGGTGTTGCGGAACACCTTGCCGCTGTTCATTTCAAAGTCGATCACCTGAGCCGAACGCACCACGGTCTGGCGCACCTGATCGCGCATGATGCAGTTCTGCCCTGCCCCGAGCACCTTGGCCTCGGGCACGCCGGCGGCGGGATTGGCACTACCCGGACTTTCGCCCGCAGCACAGCCAGTGACGATCAGCGGCAGGGCGAGAAGGGCAAGGATTCGCGTGGGCATGGGCTGTCTCCACCAGGGGCGCTGCGCTTATTCGCCGCGCTGGTTGAACCGCGGCTTAATCGGCGCGCGCCGTGGCGGCTGGGCTGCGCCGGGCGGGCGGCTCGGGCACCTTGGCCTTGAAGCGGCACAGATCAGCCACCTTGCAGCGCCAGCATTCGGGGCTGCGCGCCTTGCAGACATAGCGCCCGTGCAGGATCAGCCAGTGATGCGCATGGAGGCGGAAAGGCTGGGGCACGCGCTTCTCGAGCTTCGCCTCGACCGCCTCGGGCGTCTTGCCCTTGGCAAGGCCGGTGCGGTTGCCGACGCGGAAGATGTGGGTGTCGACGGCAAAAGTCTCTTGCCCGAACAAGCAATTGAGCACCACGTTGGCGGTCTTGCGCCCCACGCCGGGGAGCCTCACCAGCGCCTCGCGGCTGTCCGGCACCTCGCCGCCGTGTTCATCGACGAGGATCTGCGAAAGCGCGATCACGTTCCTGGCCTTGGAATTGAACAGGCCGATGGTCTTGATGTGCTCCTTGAGGCCTTCTTCGCCCAAGCCAAGCATCTCCTGCGGCGTCTTGACCTTGGCAAACAGCGCGCGGGTGGCCTTGTTCACCCCCACGTCGGTCGCCTGCGCGGAGAGCGCCACGGCCACCAGCAGCTGATAGGCATTGCCATATTCCAGCTCGGTCCGGGGCGCAGGATCGTCCTCGGCGAGGCGGCGGAAGAACTCGAAGATCTGCTCCTTGGTCATGGCTGCCGCCTTACGCGCAATCCCACCACAAGATCACCCGCGAAAAATCACCGCGGGCAAGGTCTTCCGAGCGGATCAGCACATTGGCATCGCCCACATCGCTCCATTGCACGTGATCGTCCGAGGTGAGGTGAAGCAGGCAGGTGTCATAGTCTTCATGCTTGCCGGGCGCGCGGAAATCATACTGCGAGAAGACGGGATATCCGCCGACGTGGTGCACGTGCCGATCCGGGGTAAAACCGGCCTCAAGCGCGTCTTCCCACTTGTCGGCGCCCTCGCGGCGAAGATGGCCGTCAAGCCGTGCCTCGGCCTGCCACTGCTTGCTGTCGATCCCGGCGGTGAAAGGGGTGGGGATGAGCACCACGCCATCAATGCGATCCGCGTCGCTTCTGAACGACGAGGATTGCCGCGACCAGTCAAAATCGGGAAGGTTCTCGTGCCGCAGCGCGCCTGCGCCATTGGCGCGCGTCAGCACCGTGATTCCGCCCACGCCCAGCCCGGGATCATCGGGATGCATGCCGAAGAGGTCATCATCGGTCGGCAGAAACACCTGCACCACGCCTTCGCGCGGAAAGCCGGGGATGGGGGGTAGGGCGGCAAAGTCTATCTGGGCGAGGAACTGCATCGGCAGGCCCTGCCGCGAGCGCGGCCATTCCTTCCCTTCGGCCAGCCACGCCGGGCCGCCGAGGCGGCAACCGTCCGGTTCGGCCGGGCCGGGCTGCGGCGTCAACCGCGCTGCCGGGCGCGCCTGATCCTTGAGCCAGGCACCAAAGGCAGCATGTTCCTCGGGCGTGATCGGCGGGCCTTTCGGGTTGTCAGCAGCAAATTCCTCGCCCCACTTCCGGACATGCGCGGCGCGTGCGGGGCGCGCTTTCCACCAGCGCCAGGCACCGCGAAGCTCGCGCCAGAAGAACGGCAGGATCACCGCCGCCATGAAGGCGGAGGCGAACAGAACCCCCACCCAGTCGGTGCTGCCGCTCACAGCCCCAGCACGTCGGTCATGGTGTAACGCCCCGCCGGCTTGCCGATAATCCAGGCCGCCGCCTTCACCGCGCCGCGGGCGAAGATCATCCGGTTTTCCGCCGAATGGGCAAGGGTGAGGCGTTCTTCAGGCCCGGCGAGGATCACGCTGTGTTCGCCCGCCACGGTGCCGCCGCGCAGCGTGGCAAAGCCGATCGCGCCTTCGCGGCGCGCGCCCGTCATGCCGTGGCGGCCGCTCTCCATATTCTCGGCAAGCGCGATCCCGCGCGCCCTGGCGGCTGCCTCGCCCAGCAGCTTGGCCGTGCCCGAGGGGGCATCGACCTTCATGCGGTGGTGCATTTCCAGCACCTCGATGTCCCATTCCGGCCCGAGCCGCGCGGCGGCCTCGTGCACCAGATGCGCGAGCAGCGTCACGCCCAGCGAAAAATTGCCCGATTGCAGCACCGGCACCGCGCGCGCGGCCTCGGCCAGCATGACGAAATGCGGCTCCTCAAGCCCGGTGGTGCCGATCACGATCGGCTTTTGCGCAGCTCTTGCCGCCGCAAGATTTCCTGCCAGCGCATCCGGCGCGGAGAAATCCACCAGCACATCGCACTGCGCGGCAAAGGGCGCGATGCTGCCGCCGGCGTCCACCCCGAAGCCGAGCACGTGCCCCGCCTCGCTGATCGCCGCCTCGAGCGCGCGGCCCATGCGGCCCTTGTGCCCGATCACCCCGAACTTGAGCTGTGCCATTGCCTTGCCTTCATCCCTCGTGCTTTGAAAGCCTCATGGCACAGGTCACGCGCATCGTCATCCTCACCGGCGCCGGGATTTCCGCGGAAAGCGGGATCGACACCTTCCGCGCCGCCGGCGGGCTTTGGGAACAGCACCGGGTGGAGGACGTCGCCACGCCCGAAGGCTTTGCCCGCAATCCCGATCTGGTGCTCAATTTCTACGACACGCGCCGCGCCGCGCTCGCCCGTGTCGCACCCAACCCGGCGCATCTGGCGCTGGCCCGGCTCGAGCGCGAATTTGCCGGCGATGTGCTGCTGGTGACGCAGAATGTCGATGACCTCCATGAACGCGGCGGATCGGCCCGCGTGCTGCACATGCACGGCGAACTCAAAAGCGCGCTGTGCCAGGCCTGCGGGATGCGCAGCCGCTGGGAGCAGGCGATGATCGACCGCCCGCCCTGCCCCGTGTGCCAGGCCCGCGCCCTGAGGCCCGATGTGGTGTGGTTTGGCGAGATGCCCTACCAGATGGGGCGCATCTACCAGGCGCTCGCGGCCTGCGACCTCTTCGTCAGCATCGGCACATCGGGCGCTGTCTATCCGGCGGCGGGCTTCGTCGCCGAGGTGCGGGGCGCAGGCGCGCGCTGCCTTGAACTCAATCTCGAGCGCTCGGAAGGCTCGCACCTGTTCCATGAAACCCGCCTTGGCCCGGCCAGCCGCCTGGTGCCGGAATGGGTGGCGGAGGTGCTAGGCGGCTGAACTGCATGCCTTACAGGCCGGGTCCTTGGCGATGCGAATGGTCCGCATCGCCGGGGTAAGCCCATCGAGGATGTGGAGCTGGCCCCAGCCGGGCGCGCCCAAGGTGCTCACGCCCTCAAGCAGCACCTTGATCGCCTGCAGCGCTGCGAATGTGCCGGTCCAGCCGGCCATCGCGCCCAGCATCCCGTCATCGGCGCAGGTGTCGCAATCCTCGGCGTCGAAGGCATCGCCGACGAAGCAGCGATAGCAGGCCGCGCCCGGCAGGTGCCCGGCAAAGGCGCCAACCTGTCCCTGGAACCGGCCCACGGCAGCCGAGATCAGCGGAATGCCGGCAGCCACACAGGCATCCGACACGGCAAGGCGCGTCGCAAAATTGTCGGTGCCGTCGAGCACCAGATCAGCACCTGCGATCAGTGCAGGCGCATTTTCGGCGGTGATCCGCGCATCGGAGACATCCACGCTGAGCGCATCATCGAAATTGGCAAGCCAGCGCCGCGCCGAGACCGCCTTGCCATGGCCCACATCGCGGGTGGTGAAGATGGTCTGCCGTTGGAGGTTCGACAGATCGACCACATCATCATCGACCAGCGCCAGCCGGCCGATCCCGCTGGCGGCGAGATATTGCAGGGCCGGGCTGCCGATCCCGCCAAGGCCGATCACCGTCACCTTGCTTCGCGCCAGCCGCACCTGCCCGGCGCCGCCCACCTCGGGCAGCACGATGTGGCGGGCAAAGCGATCAAGCCTTGCCGGCGAAAGGGTCATCGCCGCTTCTCGCCGCCAGGGCGCTCCTGCCCACGGAACGCGCCAATCCCATGCCACCACAGGAACGCGATCACCGCGCCCTTCACCGGCTGAAGCATTGCAAGCAGCAGCACGACCGCCACCGGCAGGATGATTGCCAGCGTCAGCCATGCGGAAACGCCCCCTGCAATCATCGCAATCACCACGGGCGCGAGCAGGTGGCCGACCACGAAGATGCCGATATAGGCCGGAAAATCATCGGCCTGCTGCACCGACCAGTCCTGCTGGCAATGCCCGCAGCGATCCGCGGGTTTGAGCCATTGGCGAAACAGCCTCGCCTCCCCGCAACGCGGGCAGCGGCTCTTTGCGCCTCTGACCAGAGCGGAAATCCATCCGCTGGGCAGGCTGACAAGTTCGGGTGAAAGGCGTTGATGCGGCATGGACAGGCTGTTTACAGCCTGTGCGAGCGCTGTCGACAGGCTTGTGGAAAGCCCTGTCGAGAGCGCGGGGCAAAGGCTGGGGATGGCCGCGGGGCGATCAGCTTTCCAGCTGCCGCAGCAGGCTCCTCACATCGCCGTCCATGTCGGCATCGCGCTGGCGCAGATCCTCGATCAACCGCACCGCGTGGATCACGGTCGAATGGTCGCGGCCGCCGAACTTGCGCCCGATCTCGGGATAGGAGCGCGGGGTGAGCACCTTGGACAGATACATCGCCACCTGGCGCGGGCGCACCACCGCGCGGGCGCGGCGCTTGCTGCTCATTTCCGCCCGGTCGATGCGGTAGAACTGGCACACGGTGCGCTGGATCTCGTCGATGGTGATGCGGCGGCGGTTGGCGCTCAAGATGTCGGTGAGCTGTTCCTCGGCAAGCTGGAGCGAGACCTCCTGCCCGGTGAGCTGGGCATAGGCGATCAGCTTGTTGAGCCCGCCCACCAGCTCGCGCACGTTGCGGGTGATGGTGCGGGCGAGGAAATCGACCACATCCTCGGGCACCGCCATCGGCGCGAAGCGGGTGAGCTTGGAGAGCAGGATCTTCTTCCTCAGCTCGATATCGGCGGGCTGGATATCGGCGACGAGCCCCATCGACAACCGGCTGAGCAGGCGCGGCTCCACCCCGTCGAGCGCCTGTGGCGCGCGGTCGGCGGCAAACACCAGCCGCTTGCCCTCGGCCAGCAGCGCATCGATGGTGTAGAGCAGTTCCTCCTGCGCGCTCGCCTTGCCGATGATGAACTGGATGTCATCGACCAGCAGCAGGTCGAAGGAGCGCAGCCGGGCCTTGAACTCGAGCGTCTGGCTGGTCTTGAGCGCCTGGACGAACTCGACCATGAAGCGCTCGGCCGAGCAGTAGAAGATCCGCGCGCGCGGGTGCACCTGCAGATAGCCATGGCCGATGGCGTGGAGCAGATGGGTCTTGCCCTGGCCGGTGGCGGCCTTGAGATAGAGCGGCGAGAACTGCGGCGCCTCGAGCGCGGCCATGCGCTGGGCGGCATTGCAGGCAAGGATATTGGCCTCACCGGTGACGAAGGCGGCGAAGGTGAGCGAGGGATCGAGCCCGACCGAGGAGGTAAAGCCCGAATCACTCAGCGTTCCGGCGGCAACGGCAAGCGTGCTCGCCCCGTCATTGGCGGGGCGGCGCCCGTCATCGATGCGCAGGTCGGGCATCTGGCGGCGACCGGGGTGGACGAGGACGTTGACCTGGCGCACCTCGCTGCGGGCGATCTTCCAGGCCAGCTGCAGCCGGTCGAGGAAGCGGTCGCGCACCCAGTTGGCCGAGAACTCGGTCGGCAGGTAGAGCTCGAGCGTGCCGGTTTCGCGGTTCAGTGTGCCGAGCTGGATCGGCTTGATCCACTGGCTGTGGAGCTGATGCCCCAGATCCTTGCGCAGCCCCTGGCTGATATCGGCCCAGTCGGCCGCGAGGTTAACGGCTTCGGCATCTTCCATCAGGTGTTCATCGGCTTGGCGGCCGCTCGTTCTTGCTTTTTCGATCCTGTGCACAAGCTCTTCCCCAATTCACCCGCTGGCCGTGAGCCGCGACCGCTCACACGCCCTTCTTTCGTTCGTTGCGACAGGCAAAGCCTTTCCCACCCCCGGAAAGCAGGTTTCCGGGGATCCCCCCTGTCGGCTCGTTTGTTAAGGCGCCCGGACTGTCCCGCGCCGGGCAGGCCACATGTAAAGAACGCAAAGGGGCGGAGCGCAAGCGCGGACTTTTAAAAAAAGTGAAATATTCCTGTTGACTCGGCTCTATCCCGCAGACTTTCGTTCAATCGACTGAAAAAGCTGGATAAACACCGTTAAGATCGCGCGAATCGCGGGGAATCCTGACATTTGCAGGGATTGCGCCGGTCGCATTTGTCGCAAACGACAAAAGCCGCGCGGGTTGCGCGCGGCTCTGTGCTCCTTGCCTGTCTGGCCGTGCCGACTTGCCTGCGCGCGAACCCTTAGGGCCAGGCAGGCAGGGGCGAATCGGATCAGAGCGTGGCGACTCGACGAGTGAGGCGCGAGAGCTTGCGCGCCACGGTGTTCTTGTGCAGCACCCCGCGCGCCACGCCGCGCGCCATTTCGGGCTGGGCGGCCTTGAGCGCGGCGGCGGCGGCTTCCTTGTCACCCGCTTCGCAGGCCGCCTCGACCTTCTTGATGAAGGTGCGGATGCGGCTGAGGCGCGAATGGTTGATCGCGGCGCGGCGCGCGTTGCGGCGGATGCGCTTCTTGGCTTGCGGCGTATTGGCCATGTCTCGTGTCTGTCTCGCGTCTGCTTCGGGCCGCCGGGCACGGCCGATGGAATGCTCAATGGTTCAGTGAAAGGCGGCAGGTTGCCACGCGGCCTCCCGCCGGAAAGCGGCGCACATAGTCGCAGGCGTGCGCAAGGTCAATGATTCCCTCATTTCTGGCACACCGGGCAATACCAGGTGCTGCGCCCGCCCTGCACGATGCGGCGAATGGTCCCCCCGTCATCGCGGCGGCAGGGCGCGCCCTCGCGGCCATAGGCATCAAAGCTGCTGGCAAAATAGCCAAGCTCGCCATCGGGCCGGACATAGTCGCGCAAGGTCGAGCCGCCATCGCGGATCGCCGCTTCAAGCACCGCCTGAATGGCCGGCACCAGGCGCGCGATCTGTGCGCCCGTGACCTTTCCGGCCGGCTTTGTCGGGCGGATGCCCGCGCGCCACAGCGCCTCGCACACATAGATATTGCCGAGCCCGGCAACGATCCGCTGATCGAGCAGGACAAGCTTGATCGCCTGGCCCTTGCCCCTGAGGGCCGCCTTGAGGTGCGCCGTGGTGAGCCCCGGCCCGAGAGGCTCCGGCCCCAGCGCGGCGAAGTGCGGCCATTGCGCGAGCGCATCCGTTGCCACCAGATCGACCGAGCCGAAGCGGCGCGGATCGCACAGGGCAAAGCGGTGGCTGGCGGTCTCGAGGATCAGGTGATCGTGGGGATGGGGGGCTTGCGGATCGATCCGCCAGCGCCCGCTCATGCCGAGGTGGAAGATCATGGTGGCGGCGCGATCGAGATGGACGAGGCCGTATTTGGCGCGGCGGGCAAGGCCCGTCACCCGCGCGCCGGTGAGCACCTGCACCAGATCGGCGGGGAAGGGGCGGCGCAGATCGTGCCGGTTGATGGTGACGCGCGCGATCCGCTCGCCCTCGAGGAAGCGGGCAAGGCCGCGCACGGTGGTTTCGACCTCGGGCAGTTCAGGCATTGCACACTTCGCACATCGCCCGCCCTCTATCACCCTTTGCCAATGGGGCAATTGTCTCTAGGGAACGCCGCATGAGCGACACCACCCAACCAACCGTCTCCTTCGGCTACAGCGAGGTCACCCCAGAAGAAAAGACCCGCAAGGTGGGCGAGGTCTTCTCCAGTGTGGCGCGCAAGTACGACATCATGAACGATGCCATGTCGGGCGGGCTGCATCGGCTGTGGAAGGACAAGTTCGTGCGCCGGGTCAAGCCTCAGCCGGGCGAGCAAATCCTCGACATGGCCGGCGGCACCGGCGACATCGCCTTTCGCCTCGCCGCGCGCGGCGCGCATGTGACGGTGGCCGACATCAACCAGGACATGCTCGATGTGGGTGCCGAGCGCGCGCTCGAACGCGGCATGGGGCCGGAGGAAGGCACGCTCGTCTTCACCCGCCAGAACGCCGAGGAGACGAGCTTTGCCTCGGGCAGTTTCGATGCCTACACCATCGCCTTCGGGATCAGGAACGTCACCCATATCGACCGCGCGCTTGCCGAGGCGCACCGGGTGCTCAAGCCCGGCGGGCGGTTCTTCTGCCTCGAGTTCTCGACCGTCGAGTGGGGCGGGCTCAGGCAGGCCTATGATCTTTATTCCGCGCACGTGCTGCCACGCATGGGCCAGGTGATCGCCGGCGATGCGGCATCCTACCGCTACCTCGCCGAATCGATCCGCCGCTTCCCGCCGATGCCCGCCTTTGCCGCGATGATCGCGCAGGCGGGCTTTGCGAGCGTCAGGTTCGAGCCGATCCTCGGCGGGCTGGTGGCGATCCATTCGGGGTGGAAGATCTGACCTGGTGACGCGCGCCGCTGTTCATCTTGCCCGCCTCGCGCGCTGGGGCGTGACGCTGGCGCGCCGCCGTGCGCTGGTGGGGATCGAGAATGATCCCAACGCCCCGCTCGCGCTGCGCCAGCTCGTGCGCCTCGCGCGGCTGGCAACGCTCACCGGCAAGCGCGGCAAGCCCGATTACGCCGGGGCTTTCCGCGCCATCGGCCCAGCGGCGATCAAGCTCGGGCAGAGCCTTGCCACCCGCCCCGACCTCGTGGGCGAGGAAGCGGCGAGCAATCTCCTGTCGCTCCAGGATTCGCTTCCTCCCGTGCCCTTTGCCGAGATCCGCAAGGTGATCGAGCAGAGCTTCGGCCAGCCGCTCGAGGCGGTGTTTGCCAAGATCGATCCCGAGCCGGTCGGCGCGGCCTCGATCGCACAGGTGCACAAGGGGATCACCAGCGATGGGCGCAAGGTCGCGATCAAGGTGCTGCGCCCAGGCATCCGCGAGAAGTTTGCCCGTGACATCGCCACCTATGAATGGGCCGCCGCGCAGCTCGAGGCGATGGGGGGCGAGGCAGCGCGGCTGCGCCCGCGGCTGACCATCGCCAACTTCAAGCGCTGGACCAATTCCGAGCTGGATCTGAGGCGCGAGGCGGCTTCGGCAAGCGAGCTTGCCGAACAGATGGCGGGCGTGCCCGGCTATCGCATCCCCGCGGTCGATTGGGATCGCACCAATGGCCGGGTGATGACGATCGAATGGATCGACGGGATCAAGATCAGCCGCATCGACGAGTTGCGCGCGCGCGGGCATGATCTTCCCGCAATCGCCGAGCGGCTGGTGATCAGCTTCCTCACCCAGGCGATCAGCGCCGGATTCTTCCATGCCGACATGCACCAGGGCAACCTGTTCGTCGAGGACGACGGCACCATCGTGGCGATCGACTTTGGCATCATGGGCCGCATCGATCGGCGCGCGCGCCAGTGGCTGGCGGAAATCCTCTATGGCCTCACGACCGGGGATTACCAGCGCGTCGCCGAAATCCATTTCGAGGCGCAATATGTGCCGAGCTATCATTCGGTCGGTGAATTTGCCACCGCGCTGCGCGCCGTGGGCGAGCCGATGCGGGGCAAGCCGGTGAAGGAACTTTCGGTCGGGCAGATGCTCGACGGGCTGTTTGCCATCACCCGCGATTTCGACATGCAGACCCAGCCGCACCTGTTGCTGCTGCAAAAGACCATGGTGATGGTCGAAGGCATCGCCACCCAGCTCAATCCCGATATCAACATGTGGGACACCGCCGCGCCCTATGTGCGCAGCTGGCTGCGCGACGAGCTGGGGCCCGAGGCGGCGCTCGCCGACCGTTTGAAGCAGGATGCCGAAACCCTGCTGCGCCTGCCCGGGCTCATTCGTCGGATCGAGGAGATGTTCCCGCCCAAGGGCGGCGCGCCCGAGCCACCGCCGCTGCCCGAGATACCGCTGCTGGGCGACCGGCGCGAGGGCAGGGAGTGGCTCGGCTATTGGGTCGCTGCGCTGGCGGGGGCAGGGGCATACTGGGCGGCGGGTGCCGCTGGCCTCATCGGCTGAGGCGCGCCGTGCTGCGGAGGGCGCTGGACCGGTGGGAAGCAATCGGCCGCCCGTTCCCGCTCCTGCCGCGCGCTGCCGCGCTCGCGCTGCTGGCACTCGTGATGGCGGCGCTGGCGTGGAGCGTTCAGGCCACCACCCCGCCGCTGTCACCCAAAGCGGACGCAGCCACGAACACGCCTTCCCCAAACGAGGCAGGCCTCGGCTCAGGCGACCTCGCGCTTTACGCCCGCATCGCTGCACGGGTGGCGGCGGGGGAGAACTACTACGCCGCCGCCATGGATGAACAGCGCGCGCGGGATTACCCGACGCGGCCTTTTGTCGCGGTGCGCTTGCCGACGTTGGCGCTGCTTGATGCGGCGGCGGGCCTTACCGCGATGCGCATTGTTGCAGGTGGGTTGCTGGTCGCGGTTATGCTGGCGCTGCAATTTCGTCTGAACGGCGCTGCCCTAGCAAGCGAGCGGATTGCGGCGCAGGTCATGCTGTTGCTGGGCGGTGCCACGGCGTTTGTGGTGCCGCAAGTCGGGCTGATCCACGAGGTCTTCACCGGCTTGCTGCTGACACTGGCACTCTTGCTCTACCGATCCGAGCGCTGGTGGCCGAGCATGATCGCGGCGGCGCTGGCGTTGGCGGTGCGCGAGCTGGCGGTGCCGTTTGTGCTGCTGTGGCTGGCTCTGGCGCTAGCGAGCGCGCGCTGGCGTGAGGCGGTCGGCGTGGTGGTGCTGCTAGCGCTCTTTTCGCTGGGGATGGGCGCGCATTATCTGGCGGTCGAGGCCGGGCGGTTGGCGAGCGATCCGGCCTCTCAGGGGTGGATGGGGCTGGCGGGTTATGGCTTGCCCTTATCCGCTCTGATCCGGCTTACTCCGCTGGCGCTGCTGCCGCCAATCCTCGCGGGGCCGCTGGCGGTGCTGCCGCTGCTCGGCTGGGTCGGGCTGGGCGGGCGGCTCGGCCTGTTTGCGAGTCTGTGGTTTGCCGGGTTCCTCACCGGCATCGCCCTGTTTGCGCGGCCCGACAATTTCTATTGGGCGCAAATGGTGCTCCCGGCTTACGCCATCGGTCTGGCATTTGCGCCCCGCGCGCTGGCCGACCTCTACAAAGCCGCGCTTGCACCGGCGGCAAGCGAGGCTTAACCAAAATGTGCGATCATGGCGGCTTGATCGACCAGCAAGACCGGCAAACTGGCAAGGAGTGCCCGCGCGGCGCAAGCGGATGAATGAGGCAGAGGCAATGGCAGGCAGGCCGCGCATCCTCCTGGTGGTGGGCGGCGGCATCGCGGCCTACAAGGCCTGCGAGCTGGTGCGGCTGATCCGCAAGGGCGGGGCCGAGGTGACCTGTGTGCTCACACGGGGCGGGCAGCAATTCGTCACCCCGCTGGCGCTCGCCGCGCTCAGCGAGAACCCGGTCTACACCAACCTGTTCGACCTCAAGAACGAGGCCGAGATGGGGCATATCCAGCTCTCGCGTGAGGCCGATCTGGTGGTGGTGTGTCCGGCCACCGCCGATCTCCTCGCCAAGATGGCCGCCGGGATCGCCGATGACCTTGCCACCACGCTCATCCTTGCCACCGACAAGCCGGTGCTGGCGGTGCCGGCGATGAATGTGCGCATGTGGGAACATGCCGCCACGCAGCGCAACGTGGCGCTGCTCCAGGCGGCGGGCGTGAGCGTGCTCCACCCCGATCAGGGGCCGATGGCCTGCGGCGAGTTCGGCTATGGCCGCCTGCCCGAGCCCGAGGCGATCTGGCGGGCGATTGCCGATCAGCTGGGGCTTGCCGTGCCCGAAGCGCTCGCCAGCGAGGCGCTCGAACCCGAGGAGGAGGACAGCGCTGCCCAACTTCCCGCCGGGGGGCTGGGCGGGCTGCTTTCCCGGCTCATCCCGCGCTCGACCCCCAAGCGCAGCCATGCCGAGATCGAGGCGGAATACGCGGACTTGCCTGCGCCCGAGCCTGAGGCGCAAACCGCACCACCGCCTGAGGAACCGCCGCCCTTCGCCCCGGATTTCAGCGGGCCACTGCTCGCCAAGAAGGGCAAGGCCAAAGCCGCCCCGCCGATGGACCGCGAGGCGATCAACCACGTCGTCGATCCGCGCAAGGCAGCGCCCGAAACCTTCATCCCGGCCGTGCCCGAGCAAATCGAGGAGGTGCTGGGCGACGTTACCGCCGGGGCCAATTTCAACCCGTCGGGCGCGCCGCTCTCGCTCACCGGGCGGCACGTGCTCGTGACCGCCGGGCCGACCTGGGAGGCGATCGATCCGGTCCGCTACATCGCCAACCGCTCGAGCGGCAAGCAGGGCTTTGCCATTGCGGCGGCGGCGGCAGCGCTCGGCGCGCGGGTGACGCTGGTGGCAGGGCCGGTGGCGCTCAAGACCCCCGCCGGGGTGGAGCGCATCGATGTCGAAAGCGCGCGCGACATGGCCGAGGCGGTGCGGCGCGCGCTGCCCGCCGATGTCGCGGTGATGGTGGCCGCGGTTGCCGACTGGCGGCCCAAGGAATACCGCGCCGAGAAGATCAAGAAGCGCGGCGATGCCCCGCCGGCGCTGATGCTCGCCGAGAACCCCGACATCCTCACCAATGTCGCCGCCGCGCCCAACCGCCCGGCGCTGGTGATCGGCTTTGCTGCCGAGACCGAGGACGTGATCGAGAACGCCAAGGCCAAGCGCAAGCGCAAGGTCGCCGACTGGATCGTCGCCAATGATGTCTCGGGCGATGTCATGGGCGGGGATCGCAACCGCGTGCACATCATCAGCGCCGAAGGGGTCGAGACGCTCGACGACATGCCCAAGAGCGCGGTCGCCATGGCGCTGGTCGAACGGATCGCCGCGGCCTTCCGCGCCGAGGCGGCCGAGTGACGATCCCGGTCAAGGTCAAGCGCCTGCCGCATGGGGAGGGCCTGCCCCTGCCTGCCTATGCCACACCGGGCGCGGCCGGGATGGACGTGGTCAGCGCCGAGGATGTGACGCTTGCCCCCGGCGCGCGCCACGCGGTGGCAACGGGCCTCGCGCTGGCGATCCCGCAGGGTTACGAGATCCAGGTGCGCCCGCGCTCGGGCCTCGCGCTCAAGCACGGCATCACCGTGCCCAACACCCCCGGCACGATCGATTCGGACTATCGCGGCGAATTGAAGGTGATCCTCATCAACCACGGGCCCGAGCCCTTTGTGATCGCGCGGGGTGATCGCATCGCCCAGCTGGTGCTGGCCCCGGTGGTGCAGGCGGCGTGGGACGAGGTCGAAGCACTCGACGCGACCGCGCGCGGCGCGGGCGGTTTCGGCTCGACCGGGGGGCATGCCCGGCTTTGAGCTTGCCGCGGGCAGGGCCATCGCCTGAGCTGCTGGCGCAACCTGTGGGAATTGATGTCCGAGAATGTCATCTGCTGACTCGCCGGTGCGCGCCCTGAGCGTGTGACCGGCAGAGCACCTCGCCGCCCCGCTTGCCGCGCGGGCGCGCGATCTGGCACATTTCTCAAGGACAATTCCCGTGAACATCTCAAAGCACGAGCAGCGCGTGCTGCACGTCCTCGCGCAGGGCGGATCGATCCGTTACCGCCGTGACAACCATGGCAGGATCGTGGAGGTCGATTGCTTCAACCGCGATGGCCTGCGTCTCGTTGATTGCAGCCTTCCGGTTTTCGCGCGGTTGCGGCGACGACGGTTGATCCGCAGCCATGACGGGCAACCCTATCGCATCAGCCGCGAAGGGCTGGCAACGGTGCGTGCGCAGCCCGACAATCGCTGAAGGCCACACGAAAAAAAGGCGGCGCCGATCCCCTGGCGCCGCCTTCTCGTTCCCGTCCAAGGGTTCGTTTGACCTGAAGCCTTACACCATCAATCGACGCGGCGCACGGTCTTTTCGCCGGCATCGCGAATGGTGATGCGCACGGTCTCGCCAGAATTGCCGGGGAAGCCGGTGAACAGCGCGTCGACGAGGTTGGGCACCAGCCGCGGCAGGCGGTTCGAGCGCGAAACCGCCTCGGCCTTGCCCTCGAACAGGCGCTGGCCATCCACCCGCCGGTCGATCTTCAGATCTATGCCGCTGGTGTAGATGGTGTAGCTGCGCACATTGGGCCCGCCAAAGAAGGGATCGTTGAAGCCATAGCCCCAGGCTCCCCAGCCGCCATACCAGCCGCCCCAAGGCCCCCAGGCCGGGCCAAAGGCGCCCACGCCGGCAAAATCGGTGCGCACCCGCTCACGCCCGCCATCGACGCGGTAATCGAAACGCACCAGCAGATCGGCGCTCTCGGGCGAAGCTGCCTCGGTGTAGCCGATCTCACGCAGTTCGGCCGCGACGCTGCGCGCGTAGGTCGCAAACTCGAGGCTGCCGGCGAGCTTGGGGTCTTCGGGCACCACCGCAAAGCTTTGCCCCTGCGGTGCGGGCAGCGGCGTGGTGAAGCGGGATACGTCTGCCTTGAACGGCGTGGCGCAGCCCGCAACGCCAAGCGCCAGCACCAGCGGCAGGGCCAGACGGGCAAGGGACTTGTTCGACTTCATGCCAGAGATCATGACACATCCTTCGACTGATCACCATTGCCACAAGAGCAAGGGTGCTTGCGCGCGCGATGATATTCGGCAGGTCTGAATGGCGATTGAATGGCAAGGATGAAGGGCAAGGAGCATCGGCCTTGCGCCCGGGCTCAGTGCCGCACCAGCCCGAGCGCCCGGTAGGCCGCGGCAAGCGTGGGTGCGCCGCGCTCGCGCGCCTTGGCCGCACCGCGGGCAAGGATCGCATCGAGGGTTTCCCGGTCCTGTTTGAGCTCGACAAAGCGCGCTCTGATCGGCCCAAGGGTTTCAACCAGCAGTTCGGCCAGCGCTGGCTTGAAGCTGCCGAAGCCCTGGCCGCCAAACTGGCGCAGCACTCCGGCCACGCTTTCACCCGATAGCGCGGCGTATATGCCCACAAGATTGCGCGCCTCGGGCCGCTCGGCAAGGCCGGCTTCCTCCGATGGCAGCGGCTCGGGATCGGTGCGCGCCTTTCTGATCTTCTGCGCCATGGTGTCGGCATCATCGGCAAGGTTGATGCGGCTCATGTCGGAAGGATCGGACTTGCTCATCTTGGCGCTGCCGTCGCGCAGGCTCATGATCCGCGCCGCCTCGGCCGGGATGATCGGCTCGGGCAGGGTGAAGACGGGGGCATCCTCGGTGCAGAAATCATTGTTGAACTTCTGCGCAATGTCGCGCGCGAGCTCGAGATGCTGCTTCTGGTCCTCGCCCACCGGCACGTGGGTGGCCTGGTAGAGCAGCACGTCGGCGGCCTGGAGCACCGGATAGGTGAACAGCGCCACCGATTGGCCCTCGCGGTTCTTGCCGGCCTTGTCCTTCCACTGGGTCATGCGCCCCAGCCAGCCCATGCGCGCCGTGCCGTTCAGGAGCCATTGCAGCTCGGCATGGAGCGGCACCTGCGCCTGGTTGAACAGCACCGAGCGATCCGGATCGATGCCGCAGGCCACCAGCGCCGCTGTCATTTCCAGCGTGGCGGCGGTGAGCGACGCCGGGTCGTGCGGCTGGGAGAGCGCGTGCAGATCGGCAAGGAAGAACAGCGCCTCGGCTCCATCCTCGAGCGCATCCTGCATCGCCACCCAGTTGCGGATGGCGCCGAGATAATTGCCGAGGTGGAGATTGCCGGTGGGCTGGATGCCGGAGACGACGCGCATGGGGTTTCCTGAGGTTCAGCTTTGCCGGCGCATTAGGCGTTCAACCGTCGCCTTGTCGAGCACGCCGAAGAGCACGCAGGCGCCGCCATAGGTTGCAAGGCTGACGGTAAGGATCGCGCCGATCGCGGCAAGACGCATCACCAAGGCGCCATCGAGCCAGGGGGTGACAAGCCGCATCAGCACCATCAGCGCCGCGCCCATCACCCCGGTTGCCAGCGCGATCCGTCCGACCCGCGAGAGCACCCGCGCCGGCAGGCGGAAATGGCCGCGCCGGGCAAGGATCGCGCCAAGCAGCGCGATATTGACCCAGGCCCCGATCGCTCCGCCGAGGGCGAGGCCGACGACGCCGATCAGCGGCACCAGCACCAGGTTGGCCGCCACCGTCACCACCAGCGAGGCCGCGGCGGTATAGACCGGGGTGCGGGTGTCGGCACGGGCGAAGAAATTGGGGGTGAGCACCTTGACCAGCACATAGGCAGGCAGGCCCACCACCAGCGCCGAGGTGACCATGCCCGTGGTGCGCGCATCCTCCGGGGTGAAGGCCTGCCCCTCCATGAAGGCCTTGACGAAGGCAAATCCGGTGATGAACAGCGCCGCCGCGCAGGGCAGCGTGAGCAGCATGGCGAGTTCAATTGCATTGGCCTGCAGGCGCACCGCCTCGTCATCCTCCTTGCGGCTGATGTAGCGCGAGAGCGCCGGCAGGATCGCGGTGCCCAGTGCAATCCCGATGATGCCGAGCGGCAGCTGGTTCCAGCGGTCGGCCATGGCCATATAGGTAAGGCTCCCGTCGGGCAGGCCGCGGATGAAGGCAAGGTCGATGAAGCGGCTGATCTGATAGACCCCGGCGCCAAACACCGCGGGCACGATCAGCACCCCCATTTCCTTGACGCGGGCGGTCAGCCTCGGCGTGAGGCGCGGAATGCGAAAGCCCGCTCGGCGCATGAACCAGTAGAGCCACAGCAATTGCAGCAGTCCGCTCACCGAGACGGCAATCGCAAGATAGGCGCCCGTGGCAGCGCGAGTCGCCTCGCCCGCAGGCTGGAGCGCGCCCCAGCCGAGCGCGGCGAGCAGGCAGATGTTGAGCAGGATCGGCGCCGCCGCCGCCGCGGCAAAGCGCGAAAGCGAATTAAGGATTGCCGCCACTAGCGTCGCGAGGCTCATGAACATGAGATAGGGAAAGGCGATCCGCCCCATCATCACCGCAAGCGCATAGGTGCGCGCATCGCCGCGCAACTCCTCGTTGGCAAAGGCCCACAAGACCCACGGCATGGCCAGCATCATCACTGCGCCGAACACCACCAGGATCGGCAGCAGCACCGCCAGCACCTCGCCGGCAAAGCGCCGCGCAGCGCTTTCGTCCTCGGCCATGTGGCGGTTGAACAACGGCACGAAGGCGCTCGCAAAAGCGCCTTCGGCAAACAGGCGGCGGAACAGGTTGGGCAGCTGGAAGGCAAGCTGCCAGGCATCGGCTACGCCCCCGGCGCCGAGCACGCGGGCGAGCATGATGTCGCGGGCAAAGCCGAACAGGCGGCTGACCAGAGTCAGCCCGCCGATCGTGCCGATGTTCTTGAGCAGGCTCATTGGCGCGGCATCTTGGTGCGGGGGATCAGGCCTGGCCCGTCACCGGTTCGATCGGTGGGCCGCCGGCGGCTTCCTCGGCCCGGCGTGCGGCCAGTTGCTGGGCATAAAGGCCATTGAAATCAACCGGATCAACCATCAGGGGCGGGAAGCCCGCATCGCGCACGGCATCGGCCACCACGCGCCGGGCGAAGGGGAAGATCAGCCGCGGGCCCTCGGCAAAGAGGAAGGCATGGGCCTGTTCCTCGGGCACGTTGCGCATCCCCACGAGCCCGCAATAGGCAAGGTCAACGATGTAGATCGTGCCGCGCTGCGAGGTGGCGGTGAGGGTGAGCTTGAGCGTCACCTCGTGCACCTCGGCGCTTACTCTTTCGGCGCTGATGTTGAACTGCACGTCGATCTGCGGCGGCTCGGCCCACTGGAACACCTCGGGCGCGTTGGGATTCTCGACCGAGAGGTCCTTCACGTATTGGGTGATGATCCCGATTGCGGGCTGGGTGTCGTGGCCATTGGCCTCGCCGCCGCCGCTGCCGGGATTGTCGAGATCGGTAAGGACGCCTTCGGGTTCGGCCATGGTTGCGGTTCTTTCAAAGTCGGTGACACGGGTTGCGCGCGGTGCATCATCCCTCAGCGCTGCGCGCGGCTGGGCCGGCGCCTAGCAGGGGCGCGGCCCGCCGGCAATGGCTCGCCCGCGCCCGGAGGCCACGGCGGGCCGGGCGCGCAAGGCGCTCTTGCCGGCCCGTGCAGCAACCTATTGGGCGTTGGCGAATTGTAATTGCACCCCATATAGGGCAGGGTGCGTTGGAAAGGGGCTCAAGTGCGCAGCAAGCGGGCGCATGCCCCGATGGAAGATCGGATCGAGACTGTGCTGGAAATCGTTCTCCTTGCCATGGTGGCCGCGTTCCTCGGCCTGCGGCTCTATTCGGTGCTGGGACGCCGCGCCGAACAGGAGGAGGAGGCCGTGCCGCAGCGCTTCGATGCCGAGGACAAGCCGGCCATGGCCCGCCCGGCGGCGCCCGCCCCGCTTGCCGCTTCGCGTGCCGTCGAGCTTGACGGGGTGATGCCCGCGGTCGAGCGCGGCCTGCGCGAGATCGCCGCGGCCGATCCGCGCTTCAATCTCGGCCAGTTCCTCGAAGGCGCGCGCGGCGCCTATCGCCTGATTCTCGAGGCCTTCTGGAAGGGTGATCGCGAGACCCTGCGCGAGCTGTGCGACGAGGCTGTCTATGACAGCTTCATCGCCGCGATCGACGCGCGCGAGGCGGCCGGCCACCGGCTCGACAACAAGCTGATCCGGATCGAGGAGGTGCGCATCCAGTCGGCCACGCTCGATGGCAAGACCGCGCGCATCGCGCTGCTGTTCATCGCCGATATCGCCGCGGTCACCCGCGATGCCGATGGCAATGTGATTGCCGGCTCGCTCGATGATGCGATCGAGAGCCGCGATGTGTGGACCTTCTCGCGCAACACCCTCGCGCGCGATCCCAACTGGCTGCTCGACGAGACCGACGAGGGCTGAAGGCGCTCGCCGGGCGGGCCGCGGCACGAAGGGGGAAAGGGCGATGCGCAAGGTGCTGGCTCTGGCGGCGGCGCTGGTGCTGGCAGGGTGCGGCCGGGCGATCCCGGCCCCTGCGGTGAGCGCGCCGGCCGGCCCGGTGGCGGCCAATGCCGTGCTTGCCGGGGTTACGCTGGGCCCGGCGATGGCCGCGCTCGGGTTTGATGACAGCGACGCGCGCGGCGCGCTGGCAAGCTTCATCGAATCCTGCCCCCGCCTTGCCGCGCGCGAGGATGCAAGCGGCCTGACCCGGCCCGAGGACTGGCGGGCGGTGTGCGCGGCGGCGCGCGATTGGCCGCAGGGGCGCGCGCGCGCGTTCTTTGCCGACCATTTCGCAGCCGTGCAGGTGGGCGATGGCAAGGCCTTTGCCACCGGCTATTTCGAGCCCGAGATCGCCGGCAGCCGCACCCGGCGCCCCGGCTTTGCGGTGCCGGTCTATGCCATGCCGGGCGACCTGGTGCGCGGCTGGCCCGATGATGTCCCCCCCGCCGAGCGCAGCGGACGCCCGCCGCTCGGCCGCTATGATGCGCGCGGGCGCTTTGTCCCCTATTACGAGCGCGCCGAGATCGAGGAGGGCGCGCTCGAAGGCAAGGCACCGGTGATCGCCTGGGCGGCCGATCCGGTGGAGTTCTTCTTTCTCCAGATCCAGGGCTCTGGCCGCCTCATCACCCCCGAGGGCGAGGTGATCCGCATCGGCTATGCCGGGCAGAACGGGCGCGAATATGTCGGCATCGGTTCGGTAATGCGCGAGCGGGGGTTGCTGGGCAACGGCCCGGGGCAATATCCCGGCTCGATGCAGGGGATCATGGCCTATATCCGCGATCATCCCGAGGAGGGGCGCGCGCTGATGCGGCTCAACAAGAGCTGGGTGTTCTTCCGCGAGCTGACCGGTGATGGCCCGATCGGCGCCTTGGGCGTGCCGGTGCGGCGCCAAAGCTCGGTCGCGGTCGATCCGGCCTTCGTGCCGCTGGGCGCGCCGGTGTGGCTCGAACTCGATCGGGCCGAGGCCAACGGCCTGTGGATCGCGCAAGACACCGGCGGGGCGATCAAGGGGCCCAACCGCTTCGACACCTTCTGGGGCGCGGGCGCCGAGGCGCGGCGGATCGCTGGCGGGATGAGCGGGCGCGGGCGGGCGCTGGTGCTGCTGCCCAAGGCCGCTGCCGCCCGCCTTGCCCGGCGATGAGGCCGCCGCGCGGCCTTTCCCCGGCCGAACAGGCGGCCTGGGCGCGGCTGGCGCAAAGCGTCACCCCGCTGCCCGGCAAGCGGCGCCCGGCGCCGCCACCGCCGCCGCCCGCGCCAACGCCACCCGCCGCGCCACCAGAGGCGAACGAGCCTGCGGGGATGGCCGCACCCAAGCGACGTTCGCCAAGCCCGCCGCGCGCCCCGGCGGGAGATCTGGCCGCAACGGGCCTCGATTCGCATTGGGAGCGGCGGCTGCGCGCTGGCCGGATCGCACCCGATCTCACGCTCGATCTGCATGGCTACGGCCTTGATGCCGCCCATGCGCGGGTGATGGATGCGCTCGATCAGGCGCGCAGCATGGGCGCGCGGGTGGTGCTGGTGGTGGCCGGGCGCGCGCGCGCGGTCGATCCGGCTGACCGCCTCTCGGCGCGCGGGGCGATCCGCGCCGTCCTGCTCGACTGGCTTGCCGCCAGCCGCCATGCCTCGGCGATCGCCGCGGTGCGCCGCGCCCACCTGCGCCACGGCGGCGAGGGCGCGCTCTACCTCATCCTCAGGCGCCAGTGAGGGTGCGCCCGTCCCAGCCGGGATGCCTGCGCCGGACAGTCTCCGCCTAAGGTACAATTGGCTTATACCCCCCGATGGGCGCAGTCTTCCTCGCACGACCGCTTGGCGAGAGGAGAGGCACGATGCTGGAACAGGCCCTGAGCAAATTCGACGGCAAATCGCTGATCAAGAGCAAGTATGACAATTTCATCGGCGGCCAGTGGGTGCCCCCGGTCAAGGGACAATATTTCGACAATATCTCGCCGGTGACGGGGCGGCGCGTGTGCCAGGTGGCGCGCGGCACCGCCGAGGATATCGAACTGGCGCTAGATGCCGCGCACAAGGCGCGCGCCGCCTGGGGCCGCACCTCGACCACCGAGCGCGCCAATATCCTCAACCGCATCGCCCAGCGGATGGAGGACAATCTCGACATGCTCGCGCTGGTCGAGACGATCGACAATGGCAAGCCGATCCGCGAGACCACCGCGGCCGACCTGCCGCTGGCGATCGATCACTTCCGCTATTTCGCCGGGTGTCTGCGCGCGCAGGAAGGCACGATCTCCGAGATCGATCACGACACCATCGCCTACCACTTCCATGAGCCCCTCGGCGTGGTCGGCCAGATCATCCCCTGGAACTTCCCGCTGCTGATGGCGGTGTGGAAGCTCGCCCCGGCGCTCGCCGCGGGCAATTGCGTGGTGCTCAAGCCCGCCGAACAGACCCCGATGAGCGTGATGGTGCTGATGGAGCTGATCGGCGACCTGTTGCCCGAAGGCGTGGTCAATGTCGTCAACGGCTTCGGCATCGAGGCGGGCAAGCCGCTCGCCACCAACAAGCGCATCGCCAAGATCGCCTTTACCGGGGAGACCACCACCGGGCGGCTGATCATGCAATATGCGAGCGAGAACCTCATCCCCTGCACGCTCGAGCTTGGCGGCAAGAGCCCCAACATCTTCTTTGCCGACGTGATGCGCGAGGATGACGACTATCTCGACAAGGCGCTCGAGGGCTTTGCCATGTTCGCGCTCAACCAGGGCGAGGTGTGCACCTGCCCGAGCCGCGCGCTGGTTCATGAATCGATCTATGATCGCTTCATGGAAAAGGCGATTGCCCGGGTCGAGGCGATCAAGCTCGGCAATCCGCTCGATCCTGCCACCATGATCGGGGCCCAGGCCTCGAACGACCAGCTCGAGAAGATCCTGAGCTATATCGAGATCGGCAAGGACGAAGGCGCGCGGGTGCTGACCGGCGGTGGCCGCCACATCCACGAGGGCGAGCTGGCCGAGGGCTATTATGTCAAGCCCACGGTGCTCGAAGGGCACAACAAGATGCGCATCTTCCAGGAGGAAATCTTCGGTCCGGTGCTCTCGGTGACCACCTTCAAGGACGATGAGGAAGCGCTCCACATCGCCAACGACACGCTCTATGGCCTTGGCGCCGGGGTGTGGAGCCGCGACATCAACACCTGCTATCGCTTCGGGCGGGCGATCGAGGCGGGCCGGGTGTGGACCAATTGCTACCACGCCTATCCGGCCCATGCGGCCTTTGGCGGTTACAAGCAGTCGGGCATCGGGCGCGAGACCCACAAGATGATGCTCGAGCATTACCAGCAGACCAAGAACTTGCTGGTGAGCTACAGTCCCAAGGCGCTGGGGTTCTTCTAAGGGCCCCGCCGCCAAGGCAACCGGCCAGCTCCGCTGCACCTCTCCCCCACAGGCTGGATCCGGTTTCTCGGGGGGCGGATGGCGCCTTGCGCCTTCCGCCCCAACTTGCCGTCCAGGGCACGCAAAGGAGAGATACGCCATGTCCACCACCGCCACCACAGCCGCCAGCCCCGAGGTCCCCGCCCGGGTGTGCGCCACGCCTGCCGCCGCGGCCTGGATCGCAAGGCTGACGGATCAGCATGGGCCCCTGATGTTCCACCAATCGGGCGGCTGCTGCGATGGCTCGGCGCCGATGTGCTATCTGAGGGACGAATTTCGGGTCGGGGCGCAGGATGTGCTGCTTGGCCATGTCGCCGGTGATACCCCGGTGTGGATCGGCGCGCGCCAGTTCGAATATTGGCGCCACACCCAGATCATCATAGACGTGGCGCCCGGGCGCGGGGCGGGCATGAGCCTCGAGGCGCCCGAGGGAGTGCGCTTCGTCACCCGCAGCCGGGTGTTCAGCGATGCCGAGGCGGCATTGCTCGCCGCCGCCGGGGAGCCCGAGACGGGCGCGTGAAAATGCTTGCCGCCTCGCGCGATCTTCCACATGATGCGCGTGGGAGGAAGGCTCGGCCTTCGCGGGATACCTGGGAGAGAGCATTGCACGCACCGCGCCCTTCGGCGGCTGGCGGCGTTCTCGTGGCAAGTTCGCACGCCGCCTGTCCGCGGCAGGCCGTGGCCGAGATCTCCGCGGCGATCGGCAACCGCGCGCTTGCCGGCGGAGTGATCTTCTGTTCGAGCCGCTATCCGCGCGACGTGCTGGCCGCGGCGCTCGCCGCAGAGCTGGGGCCGCTCCCGCTGGTCGGCTGCACCAGCGCGGGCGAGATCACGCTGCGCGGCTATGATGCCGACAGTCTCCAGTTCATGGGCTTTCCGGCCGAGGCCTTCAGCTTCCGCGTGCTCCACGTGTGCGACATTGCCCGCTTCGATCCGGGTGATGCCCGCCGCCGGATCCGCCACCTTGCCGCCAATGCCCGGCAGGAGGCGCGCTGCCTTGGCGAGCGCGCGAGCCAGGTGGCGCTGTTCCTGGTCGATGGTCTTTCGCACCGCGAGGAACTGCTCACCATGACGCTGCAGGATGCGCTTGGTGACATCCCGCTGATCGGCGGGTCGAGCGGCGACGGGCTCAACTTCAGCGAAACCGGCGTGCTGTGTGAGGGCGCCTTCCGCTCGGGCACGGCGGTGGTCGCGCTGCTCACCAGCGCGCGGCCGATGCAGGTCTTTTCCGAATGCTTCTACGAGCCGGGGGGCACGCGCATGGTGGTCACCGCCGCCGATCCCGAGCGCCGCATCGTCCACGAGATCAACGCGGCCCCGGCGGCCGAGGAATATCGACGGCTTGCCGGCGCTCCGGGCGCTGTGCTCGATCCCGCCTTCTTCGCTGCGCACCCGCCGATGGTGCGCGCCGGGGGCAGCTATCACGTGCGCGCGATCCAGACCGCCAACGCCGATGGCAGCCTCACCTTCTATGGCGCGGTCGATCGCGGCATCGTGCTGACCATTGGCGAGCCGGTCGATCGCATCGCGCGGATGCAGGCGCTGTTTGCCAGGATCGAGCAGGACCTCGGCGCCATCGACCAGATCCTCGGTTTCGATTGCGTGCTCAATCGCATCGAGGCCGAAAACCGCCAGTTGCTGCGTCAGGTTTCCGATCTCTATGCCGCCAACCGGGTGACGGGCTTCAACACCTATGGCGAGCAGCTGCGCGCGGCGCACCTCAACCAGACCTTCAGCGGCCTGGTGCTCGGACGCTGATGCCCGCGCCGCCCGATTGCCGCGCCGATCCTGCTGCTGACGAGGAAATCGCGCGGCTGCGCGAGCAGGTGCGCAGGCTCGAGGCGATCAATGCCGCGCTGATGGACCGGGTCGAGCGCGCCAGCGACCTTCAATCGGGCGCCTTCTCGCTGTTCGAGAACGCGATCGCGCTCGAAGCGATGGTGCGCAGCCGCACCGACGAGCTGGAAAGCGCGATGGTCAAGCTCGCCTCGGTCAATGCCGAGATCGAGGCGGCGCGCCGCGATGCCGATGCGGCACGGGCACGGCTGCGCGATGGGATCGAATCGCTCAGCGATGGCTTTGCCCTGTTCGATGCCGAGGACCGGCTGGTGATGTGCAACACTGCCTTTCTCGACATCTGGCCCGAATTGCGCGCGATCGTGGAGGATCGGCCGCGGTTCGACGAAATGGTCGAACTGCTCGCCGGGCACGGCAGCACCCTCGGTTCGCTGGTGGCGCCCGAACGCTGGAAGCAGGAGCGGCTCGAGCGGCACCGCCGCGGCGGCGCGCATGTGCAGCTTCTGGCCGACGGGCGCTGGCTGCAGATCAGCGAATTGCGCACCAGCGAAGGCGGCACGGTGGGGATCTACACCGACATCACCAGCGTCAAGGCTGAGGATGCCCGCCAGCGGGCGCGCGAGCTGGCCGAGCGCAACCTCGCCCTGCAATCGACGCTCGACACGCTTTCGGAAGGCGCCTGCCTGTTCGGCCCCAACCGCCAGCTTCAGGCCTGGAATGATGAGCTTGCCACCATGCTGCGGCTCAGCCGCAACATCGAGGAGAGCATCGGCACCCACGAGGCCTTCGAGCGGCATTGCATCACCCACTGCCAGCTTGATCGCCCCCAGGCAGTGGAATGGCGCGAAGGGCGCGGGCCGCGGATCAGCACCGAATGCATGATGGGCCACCGCAATTTCGTCATCCGCTCGGTCACCCTGGCGAGCGGCGGCATGGCCTTTGCCTTCGACGATGTGACCGACCGCATCCGCTCGCAGAAGGCACTCACCGACGTGGCCCAGACGCTCGAGCGCGCGGTCAAGGCGCGCACCGCCGAGCTGATCGAGGTCAACCGTCAGCTGGCCGAGGCCAAGGACGAGGCTGAACGCGCCAACCTGTCCAAGACCCGCTTCCTCGCCGCGGCCAGCCACGATCTGCTCCAGCCGCTCAATGCCGCACGCCTGTTCGTCTCCGCCCTCGATGAAAAGCGGCTGGCGAAGAGCACCCGCGCGCTGGTGGCGCAGGCGGGGATTGCGCTCGATTCGGTGGAGGATCTGCTCGAGGCGCTGCTCGAGATCTCGCGGCTCGATGCCGGCGCGATCCAGCCCGAGATCGGCACCATCGCGCTCGATCGCATCCTTTCGGCCTTGCGCATCGAGTTTGCGCCCCTGGCGCTTTCGCGCGGGCTGGTCTTCGAGGTGCCCGAGACCGGCCTTTACGTCGCCAGCGATGCGCAGATGCTGCGCCGGGTGCTGCAGAACCTGGTTTCAAACGCGATCCGTTATACCGAGAGCGGGCGGGTGGCGATCACGGCTGCGACAAAGGGCGGCGAGGTCACGCTCTCGGTGATCGACACCGGCCCGGGCATTCCTGCGGCCCAGCAGGAACTGGTGTTCGAGGAGTTCCGGCGGCTCGATAGCAGCCGCAAGATCCCCGGCCATGGCCTTGGCCTTGCGATCGTGCGGCGCAGCTGCGCCAAGCTGGGCCATGCCATCAGCCTGCAATCGGCCCCGGGCATCGGCTCGACCTTCTCGCTGACCATGCCGGCGGCGGCGCCCGCACGGAGCGAACCCGATACCGCGATCGGCCCGCGCCAACGACAGACTGCCGCATCAGGTGCGATCCTGGTGATCGACAATGACGAGGCGATCCTTGCCGGGATGCGCGCGCTCCTGGAGAATTGGGGCCACACCGCCATCACCGTGGCGAATCCGGATGATCCAGCGGTGGCCGCGGCGGCGCGGGCGGGCCTCGCGCTGGTGCTGGCCGATTATCACCTCGACGGCAGCCTCACCGGCGATGTCACCGTGGCAAGGGTGCGCGCGCAGCATGGGAGCGCGCTGCCGGCAGCGATCATCACCGCCGATCGCAGCGATGAGGTGCGCGCCCGGCTCGAGGCGGCGGGCCTGCCGATCCTGGGCAAGCCGGTCAAGCCTGCGCAGCTGCGCGCGCTCTTGCGGCAGATGACGCTGGCGGCCTGAGCCCGATCAGCCGGTAAAGCCCACCCGGTTGGCCATGATCACCGCCTGGGTGCGGCTGAACACCCCGAGTTTGGTGAGGATCGCCGAGACATGGGCCTTGACCGTGGTCATCGAGATATCGAGCTCATGGGCGATCTGCTTGTTCTGCCGGCCCGCCACCAGGTGGCCGAGCACCACCTTCTGCTGCGGGGTGAGGCTGTCGATCAGCCGGCGGATCTTGTCTTCCTCGGCGTCGCCTTGCGGATCGCTTTCAAGTTCGGCGGGGATGTAGATCTCTCCTGCGAGGATCTCCCCGAGCGCTTCGAGAATGGTCTTGCTGTCGAGCGTCTTGGGCAGGAACCCGGCGGCTCCTGCGGCAAGCGCATCGCGCACCGTGGCGCGATCATAGGAGCCTGAGACCATCACCACCGGCAGGCTGGGAAAATCCACCCGCAGCTGTTGGAGCGCCGACAGGCGCGAGGCATCGGGGATGCCCAGATCGAGCAGCACCAGATCGGCATCGGGCATGGCCTCGAGCTGCACGAGCGCCTCGGCGAAACTGCCGGCCTCGGCAATGGTGCATTGCGGGAAACTGGCTTTGAGGATGGCGCGCAAGCCGTCGCGAACCAGGCCATGGTCATCAACGATAAGGACCTTTTCGAGCAGCGGTGCTTCGGTCATGGCCTTTTCCTTATCGTGCCGCTTGCGAGGCGCAACCAGCAAGCAGAGCGGCCCCGCCGAGCGGGCGCCGCTCTGCCCGCGGCCGGCCTACTTGGCCAGCTTGAACACCCAGAGCGAGCCGCCCTGGCTGATCTCCTTGAAGGTCTTGGCCACCTCGCCGCCCCACAGCGGCACCGCGCCGCCCCAGCCCGACATCACCGCGACATATTGCTCCCCGTCCATCTCCCAGGTGACGGGCGAGCCGACCACGCCCGAGCCGGTCTGGAACTTCCACAGCTCCTTGCCGGTCTTGGCATCGAAGGCCTTGAGATAGCCCTCCGGCGTGCCGGTGAACACAAGGTTGCCGCGGGTGGTGAGCACGCCGCCCCACAGCGGGGCCTTGTTCTTGTATTCCCACACGATCTTGCCGGTCTTGGGATCGATCGCGCGCAGCGCGCCGATATGGTCCTCGGCAATCGGCTTGATGGTGAAGCCCGCCCCGAGATAGGCCGCCCCCTTCTTGTAGGTGATCGGCTCGTTCCAGATGTCCATGCCCCAGTCGTTGGAGGGGACATAGAACAGTTCGGTATCGGGCGAATAGGCCATCGGCATCCAGTTCTTGCCGCCAAGGAAGCTCGGGGTGGTGAACACCGCCTTGCCCTTCTCCGCAGTGCCCGGCGCGCCGGGGCGGTTTTCCGCGACATAGACCGGGCGGCCGGTCTTGAGATCGATCTTGCTCGCCCAGCTCGGCTGCATCACGAAGGGCGTGGCGTTGATCAGCTTGCCGTTGGTGCGATCAAGCACGTAGAAGAAGCCGTTGCGGTCGGCCTTGGCGCCGAGCTTCATCTTCTTGCCGCCGATGGTGGCATCGAAGGGGATGAACTCGTTCACCCCGTCGAAGTCCCAGCCGTCGTTGGGGGTGGTCTGGTAATGCCACTTGATCACCCCGGTATCGGCATCGATCGCCACGGTCGAGGCGGTGTAGAGGTTGTCGCCGGGGCGCAGGTGGCTGTTCCACGGTGCGGGGTTGCCGGTGCCGAAATAGACGAGGTTGGTTTCCGGATCATAGGTGCCGCCAAGCCAGGTCGCCCCGCCGCCGGTTTTCCACATGTCCCCCGGCCAGGTCTTTCCGGCAGCCCCTCCGGTAATCCCGTTGTCCTTGCCCCTGAGCGTGCCCATGTGGCCTTCGATCACCGGGCGCGTCCAGATCAGCTCGCCGGTCTCCACGTCGCGCGCGCTGACTTCGCCGACAACGCCGAACTCCCCGCCCGAATTGCCGGTGATCACCATGTTCTTGACGATCAGCGGGGCGGCGGTGGCGGAATAGCCGGCCTTGTAATCGGCCAGCATCTTGTTCCAGATCACCTTGCCGGTCTTGCGATCCAGCGCGACCAAACGGGCATCGAGCGTGGCGAAGATGATCTTGTTGCCATGGATCGCCGCCCCGCGGTTGACCACGTCGCAGCAGGGCATGATGCCATCGGGCAGGCGGTGGTTGTATTCCCACAGCTTCTCGCCGCTGCGCGCATCGAAGGCAAAGAGCCGCGAATAGGAGCCGGTGACGTAGATCACCCCATCATAGACGATCGGCTGCGATTCCTGCCCGCGCTGCTTTTCCCCGCCGAGCGAGGCGGCGAAGGCCGGAACCAGCCGGGCGACATTCTGGGTGTTGATGGTGGCAAGCGGGCTGAAGCGCTGCTGCCAGGGCCCCATGCCATAGGTGAGCACGTCCTCGGTCGAGGCGGCATCGTTCATCAGCTGGTCCATGGTCGGCCCATCGGCGAGCGCCGGCACCGCCAGCGCCAGTCCCGCCGCGGCCGTGCCAGCCGCCAGAATTTTGCGAAATCCTCTCATCATTCCCTCCTCCTTGTCTTTTCGACCCGGCCCGGCCCAGACGCCGCCAGCAGGCGATGCCGCCTTCGGGTCAGCCCCCATAAGGTCAGCCCAGCCTAGTTCGCCTGCGGGCGGCAACAATTGAACCTTGGAACAATTGGAACGGGTGCGCCGCGCCGGAGCGACCGCTTTTCAGGGAATCGCTAGCCGATCGCACGGCTTGCCGCTGCTGCCTGCCAGACCACGCCGTGGCGGGCGAAGAGCGCGGCGAGGCGGCCATCCTCGGCCATCGCGGCGACGATCTCCTCCACCGCAAAACCGAGCGTGCGGCTGTCCTCGCGCACCGCCATGCCGATATCCCAGCCTGACGAGGGCAGCAGCGGCAGCGGGCTGGTGCGCCGCTTGGCCTTGCTCTCGGCCCGATCGGCGATCGAGGCTTCGATCTGGGCGCGGGTGGCCACCGCCATCTCCGCCGCCCCGTCATGCACGGCAAGCGCGGCCTCATAGCCGCTGGGGAAATGTTCGACATCGCCGCGCAGCACCCCGCCAAAGCTGCTGACGAGGTAGAAATCGGGCACCGAATCGAGCTCGGCCGCCACCTTGCTGCCGGCAAAGCGCTGCGGCGGCATGTTGCAATCGCGGGTCTGGGCCGAGCACAGCGCGCCGAACTCCTCGCGGTAATAGGGCGCAACGAACACGACCTGATCCTCGCGCGCGGCCAGCTGCATGTCGAAAGGCACGTGCAGCATCAGATCGCAGCGGCGAAAGCCCAGCAGCCCGCCGCGCCAGATGACATTGCGCAGATCGTCGGAAATGTCCTCGTCGGCAGGAAAGAGCGCCAGCTCGCTTCTCACCCCGAGCGCCTCGGCAATCGCCTTGGCCAGATCGACATCGATCCCCGCTGGCACGCCGCCCGCTTCCCATGACCACGGGCGGTTATCGGCATAAAGCCCGACGCGCAGGACGCCGAGTTCCTTCACCCGTGCCAGCGGCGCTGCGGTGAGCGCTTCCGGCGCGGCGAGAGCCCAGCCAGCCCCCAGCGCCGCCGCGAGGAAGCCCCGGCGGGAGGCGCCCATGCTATTCTTCCGTATACTTGGTTTCGAGATAGGCGCGGATCGCCCAGCCGGCCTTCTGCCCCAGCACCTCGCCGAAGGCGGGCATATAGACCTTGCCATCATGGCTCGAGCCGTTGCGGAAGCGCTCCATGTACCAGGCATCGCCCGAGGCGCCGAGTTCGAGATAGCGCAGATCGGGGGCAATCCCCCCCGAGATCGCCTCGAGCCCGTGGCAGCGCGCGCAGTTCTGATTATAGGCCGACGCGCCGATCTCGATCGCGCGCGGATTGCCGCTGTAGGGATTTTCCTCGAGCCAGGCCTCGCCGATATCCGGCAGGTCGGAGGTATCGACCGGCTGCGGAGTGACATCGCCATGCGCCAAAAGCTGCGGGCCAGCCGTGAGCGCAAGACTGGCCAGCGCCGCGGCGAGCAAGGTGCGTTGCGCCACTGTTTTCATCGCAAGGGACCCTTTCGTGTCATCCGCATCGCCCCGCCTGTGGAGCGACATTCTCCCGCTCGGCAGAATACGCGGCGCTGGACGATTCCCCATAGGACTTTGGTGCAATCGCGCACCTTTTTCATCACGATAGGTTGGCATCATGCGGATCGGATCTTCCCTCGTCATTGCTCTTCTTGGCGCGGCGTTGCCCCTGCCGGCTGCGGCGCAAATCGCTTACGTCAGCAATGAGCGCAGCTCGACCGTAAGCGTGATCGACGTCGCCAGCGGGCAGCTGATCGATACATTTTCGGTCGGCCAGCGCCCGCGCGGTATCCTCGTCAGCAAGGACGGCAAGTATCTCTATATTTGCGCCAGTCTCGACAATGCGGTGGAAATTCGCGAGGCGAAAACCGGCGCGCTGGTGGCGGTGCTGCCCTCGGGCAACGATCCCGAACAGTTCTTCCTCTCGCAGGATGGCCGGCTGCTGTTCGTCTCCAACGAGGATGACGCTGCGGCCACGGTGATCGACCTGGAAAGCCGCAAGGTCGCCTGGCAGGCAAGCGTGGGCGAGGAGCCCGAGGGCATTGCCCAGAGCCCCGATGGCCGCTTCCTGCTGGTGGCGAGCGAGGAAGCAAACAGCGTCGCCTGGATCGATCTTGCCACCCGCCAGACCATCGCCGAGATCGCAACCGACGCCCGTCCGCGCCATATCGAGTTCACCCCGGATGGGCGCGAGGTGTGGATCGCCGCCGAGATCGGCCAGAGCGTGCATGTGATCGATGTCGCCAGCCGCACGATCACGCAGACCATCACCTTCGCCCCGCCCGGGGCCATGGCCTACAAGGTGTTGCCCTGCGGCATCCGCTTTACCCCCGATGGCAGCCTGGCGGTGATCGCGCTGGGGCGGGCCGACAGCATCGCCATCCTCGATGCCCGCAGCCGCAAGGTGCGCAGCTACGTCAAGACCGGGGGGCGCCCCTGGCACCTCGCGATCACCCCCGATGGCACGCGCGCGGTGGTGGCCAATGGCACCAGCGATGATGTCGCGGTGGTCGATCTGGCCCGCGCCGAAGTGGTCGCGCGCATCCCGGCCGGGGCAGGGCCCTGGGGGGTGGTGCTGGCGCCCTGATCGATCGGCCCCGGCTTAGGCCAAGGCAACAACGAGGGCTGGACAGACCGGCCAACGAGGGAGGAATCGCATGAGAGGGGTCAGGCAATTTCTGTTGGTCAGTGCGTTGCTGACCACGCCGGCGATGGCGCAAGAGGTTGGGGCGGGTGAGAGCAAGGAGGCCGCATCTCGCACCCTCCAGATCATCGTCACCGCGCCGGGGGGCGATATCGATCTTGATGATGCCCTCGCGCTTGATCGGGGCGACATCACCATTGGCGGGACGCCCGATATGCTTGCGGCGCTGGCCCGGAATTTCGCCGGCGTCACCTTGCAGGATGCGCAGAACAATCCCTGGCAGCCCAATCTCGTCTATCGCGGCTATCTCGCCTCGCCGCTCGCCGGGCAGGCACAAGGCCTTGCCGCCTATGTCGATGGCGCGCGCTTCAACCAGCCCTTTGGCGATACGGTCAATTTCGAGCTGATCCCCGACGCGGCGATCCGCAGCGTCACCTTGCGCGATGCGAGCCCCGTCTATGGCCTCAACGCGCTGGGCGGAGCGCTGGTGATCGAGACAGCGACCGGACAGAGCCAACCGGGGCTCGAGGCAGCCGCGGCGCTCGGCTCCTATGGCGAGCGCGATCTTGCGCTCTCGGCGGGTGGCACCAGCGGCGGCTTCAATTGGTTTGCCGCCGGGCAATACCGCGAGGAAGACGGCTGGCGCGATTTCAGCCCTTCAGACCTGCGCAACGGCTTTGTCGATCTTGGCTATGACGGCGCCCGCGCCGGGGTGCACGCCAAGTTCATCGCTGCCGATACCGATCTGACCGGCAATGGCGTTGCCCCGATCGAGCTTCTGGCCGCGCGGCGGCGCTCGGTCTTCACCTGGCCCGACAACCAGCGCAATTCCTATGGGCGGGTGAGCCTCCACCCCTGGGCCGTGCTGGGCGAGGGCCTCAGGCTTGAGGCGACGCTTTACCGCCAGCGGCGCAAGGCTCGGCTGGTCAACGGCGATGCCGCCGATATCGAGGAATGCGAGGACGATCCGGCGCTTGAAGGCTTGCTTTGCCTCGAGACCGTGGGCGACGATGGTGATGAGGAGCAGGCGCTGCTTACCGCTGCGAACGGCAATGCCATCGCCGATGTGCTCGGCGGGGGCGATTACGGGGTGCTCAACCGCGGTACGATTCGCTCGCGCGCGGAAGGGTTCCTCGCCCAACTGACCACCGAGCAGCGCCTTGGCGTGGGCACCAACCGTCTGGTGCTGGGGCTGAGCTATGATGCGAGCGAAAGCGATTTTGCCGCATCGACCGAGCTTGGCGCGCTTACTGAGGAACGCAGTGTGGACGGGCTCGGCCCGATCATCCAGCAAGCCGACCGCGCCATCGCCCCGGTTGCGCTCAAGACCGAGGCGCGTTTCTGGGGGGTGTTCGTGAGCGACACCTTGCCCCTTACCGAAAGCCTCACCGCCGAGCTGGGGCTGCGCTACAACCACGCCCGGCTGATCCTTCGCGATCAGCTTGGCAGTGCGCTCAACGGCGATCACCGCTTCAGCCGGCTCAATCCCGGGATCGAGCTTGACTGGGCGGTGAGCAAGGCGGTTGCCTTGCGTCTGGGCTATGCCGAGACCAACCGGGTGCCGACCGAGGCCGAATTGTCCTGTGCCGACGAAACGGCTCCCTGCAGCCTCGCCAATTTCTTCATCGCCGATCCGCCGCTGGCACAGGTGGTGGCCAAGACCTTCGAGCTCGGCGGGACGGGCGAGCACCTTGTCGGGGGCTGGCGGGCGCAATGGCTGGTCTCGGCCTATCACGCGCGCAACCGCAATGATATCCAGTTCGTTGCCTCGGGCATCCGCGGGCGCGGCTTCTTCCGCAATATCGGTGCCACCCGGCGCCAGGGGCTGGAAGCGCGCGTGCAGGCGGAGCGCGGCGGCTGGCAGGTGGGAGCCAGCTATGCCTTCACCGATGCCACCTTCCGCAGCCCCCTGGTTCTGAGCAGCCCGGCCAACCCCGCGGCTGATGATGAAGGCGCGATAAATGTGGCGCGCGGCGATCGGCTCTCCGGCATCCCGCGCCACAGCGCCACCTTCACGCTCGACTATCGCGGGCAGATCGGCACGCGCAGCTTCAGCCTGGGCGGCGATCTCATTGCCCGATCGGGCCAGTTCCTGGTGGGCGATGAGGGCAATGCCAACCCCAAAGTGCCCGGCTATGCCCTTGTCAACCTGCGCGCTCGGCTGGAGCTGTTCAAGGGCATCGCGCTGTTTGGCGAGGTGCGCAATCTCTTCAACCGCAGATATGCCACCTTCGGCACCTTCAGCGAGGTTGACGAGATCGAGCTGGAGGAGGCCCCGGGGGCGAGCGATCCGCGCGCCTATGGCCCCGGGGCGCCGCGTCGGCTGAGCGTGGGGATTTCAGCGCAGTTCTGAGCGCGCCAGCCTTCCTACGAAGGTGCAATGTCGCACCCGCGCCAAAGCTGGCAGATTGCGCTCAACCACAAGCATCTGACGACAGGGAGGATACCCATGGCCCATCGCCCCATCTTTGCCGGCGCACTGCTGACGCTTGGTGCGGCGCTTGCCGCCTGTTCGGGCGGCGAACCGGCAAGCGAGGAGGCGCGCACGCAAGAGGCCGCTGCCCCGGCCGCCGATGCACTCGAGGCTGAACCGACTGCCGCCCCGAGCGCTACGCCGGCGGCCACCGAGACCCCCGCTGCCGCCGAAACTCCAGTGGCCGAGCCGACCAAAGCGGCCATCGCAGCGCCGGCGCCCGCCAAGGCCGCCGCCGCGCCGGCTGCCGCCGAAGTGGTCAAGGTCGCCGCCGCGGCCCCGCCTGCGTCCTTCGCCCGCTGCGCCGTCTGCCACACCGCCGAGAAGGGCGGCGAGGATCGGCTCGGCCCCAATCTCTATGGGGTCTATGGCAAGCCCGCCGCGCAGGGCAGCTTTGCCTTCTCCGAGGCCTTCAAGGCTGCCGGATTGGTGCTCGACGAGCCGACGCTTCACCGCTGGCTGGAAAATCCCCGGGCGCTGGTTCCGGGCAATCGCATGAGCTTTCCCGGGATCAAGGATCCGGCCAAGCGCCAGGAGATCATCGATTACCTCAAGCAGCAGAGCTGAGGGTCGCGAGCAGGGCGGCGCGGGGCCATTGATAGCTGCCCCGCGCCTTCTGTCAGCGCTCAGGCGCTGCGGTAGATCACCGGCGTGATGTCGGTGAAATTGGCGATATCGGCCATCACTGCCGCACTTGCGGGGCTGGCGAGCGCGGCATCGATCGCAGGTGCATCGGCAAAGCGCAGCACCACCATCGCCGCGGCGGGCTGGCTGGCATCGGCGGGCCAGAGGATTTCCGCTCCCATCAGCCCATGCGCGCTCCAGCTGCGCTCGACCAGCGGGATATGGGTGTCGCGGTAGTAATCGGCATCGAAACGCGTCCCTGCGGTCGTGGGGTAGCTCACCACCAGACTGGCCATGTCAGTGCTCCTCTTGCTTTTGGCGTGCGTGCGATTGGAAAGGCGGGGTGATGACCGGGGCAGCCTCGATCAGCGCGCGCCCGGCGGCGTGCCAGCCATCGGTGCCCTCGGCCAGCCAGAAGATGCCACTGCGCCCTTCGCGGGCGAGGCGTCGCGCGGCGTTCCAGCTCATCCAGCAATCGCTGCGGCAGAACAGGATCACCGGCAGATCGGGCCGCGCGCGCCGGGCCTCATCGATCGCTCCGGTGAGCCCGGCCCACAGCGCCTGATCCACTGGCGCGCGGCCGGTTTCGGGAAACCACGAGGCGCCCGGAATGGTGAGATGGGACGCAGCGAGGCGCCAAGCGCCGCTGGCTGGATCGCGCACCGCGCCTTCGGCCGGCATGACATCGATGAACAGCGCGTCGCGGCCCGGGGTGAGCGTCAGCGCCTCGGCCAGGTCGATCGCCTGGGCTGGGGCGGGATCGAGACGGATCGGGGCGCGGTAGCGCGCAGCGCGGTAGCCCTCGGCGTCGAACAGGCTGGCCTCGGCATCACCTGTCCGCGTCGCCGCGGCGCCAGAGGCGCCGCCTGCCACCAGCGCAGCGGCGAGGGCCGCGAAGATCGTGCCCCGGATCGTGCCCCGTGCCTGCAAGCCATCCCCCTCGGCGCGCGTTTCTCGTTCCTTGGTCCAATAGCCGTGCCCGCGCCATTGGGGCATTGGTCCTTGGTATGATCCGCTCGCTCCTCGCACTCGCGCTCATCGCCGCCCCTGCCGCTGCCGCTGCAGCGCCGCCGGCTGATCCGCTCGGCTCGCCGATGTGGGAATACCACGCCCAGCGCCTGTTCGGCGATGCGCCGGTGGTGTTTGACAGCCGCGTTGCCGTGATGCTGCCGATGCTTGCCGAAAACCAGCACGTGCTGCCCGTGGCGGTCGATGCCCGGGCGCTCGGCAAGGTCGAGAAGATCGTGATCTTTGCCGATCTCAACCCGATCCCGGTGGCGGTGGAATATGCCCCGCTGGCCGCTGCACCTTTCATCGCCACCCGCATCAAGCTCGATCAGCGCACCCCGGTGCGCGCGGCGGTGCTCACTGCCGATGGGGTGTGGCATGTTGCCGGCGATTGGGTCGATGCGGCCGGGGGTGGCTGCTCGGCCCCGCCGGTCAGCCGGGTGCGCGGCGACTGGGCCGATCACCTTGGTGAAATCCGCGGGGCGCTGTGGCGCGAGGGAGAGGGCTTGCGGGTGCGCCTGACGCTGCGGCACCCGATGGATACCGGCCTGGTCGAGAACATCGCGCTCTATCACCTCGAGCAGCTGACCCTTGCCGATGCGCAAGGCGCGACGCTGGCGACGCTGCGCATCCACGCCTCGGTGAGCGAGGATCCTGCCTTCACCCTGATGGTGAACCCTGTCGAGACAGCGCGCCTTGCGGTCAGCGCGCGCGACAGCGGCGGGCTGGAATTTGCCGCAACCCTCGCGCCGTCGGGAGGGGCGCTCCTCGCGGCGGCTCCACGCTCGTGATCGCCCGGCGCGGCCTGCTGCGCGCTGGGCTGGCCGCTCCGCTGGCGCTTCCGGCAGCCTTGCGGGCGGAGGCCTTCGCCGGCACCTATGCGCCCGAAGCCGAGGCGATCGGCGATGGCATCTGGCTGGTGCGCGGCGCTGATGAGGCCCTGGGCCTTGCCAATGGCGGGGCGATTGCCAACAGCGTCATCATCGCCAGCGATGCCGGGTCGATCGTGGTCGACAGCGGCCCTTCGCTCGGCTTCGGGCGCGCGCTCGAGGCGCTGGCGCGGCGCGTGACCGGCGCGCCGGTGGTGCGGGTCTATATCACCCATCTCCACCCCGATCACAGCTTCGGCAGCGCGGCCTTTGCCGGAGCAGAGATCCACGCCCTGCCTGGCACCCGGGCCGATCTGGAGCGTGAAGGGGCGGGTCTGTCCGATGCGATGTACCGGCTGCTCCACGGCTGGATGGCAGGCACCGAAGTGGTGCTGCCCAGCGCCGCGGCGGCAGAAGGCGAGATTGCCCTGGGCGGGCGCCGGCTTTCCCTGTTCGCGCTCTCAGGCCACAGCGCCGGCGATCTGGCGCTGCTCGATCATCACACTGGCACGCTGATCGCGGGCGATCTGGTGTTTCACCATCGCGCGCCGGCAACGCCCCACGCCGCGATTGCGCCCTGGCTCGCTGCGCTCGATCGGCTGGAAGGGGTGCCGCACCGCCAGCTGGTGCCGGGCCATGGCCCGCTCGACCGCGAGCGCGCAGCGATCGGGCAAACCCGCGCATGGCTGGTCTGGCTCGATGCTGCCCTGCGCCGGGCGGTGGCCGAGGGCCTCGACATGAGCGAAGCGGCCAATTTGCCGATCCCGCCGCGGCTCTCCGGCATGGCTGCGGCGCGTTACGAGCTGACCCGCTCGGTGGCGCATTTCTATCCCCGGCTCGAGGCCGAGCTGCTGCCGCAGATCAACCGCTAGCCGCAGCGGGCCTTGCGCCCTCATCTTAGACCAAGGAACGAGAACCAAAGTCCAATTTCGGCCCGGCCCGCCCCGTCGCAGCATCGTGCGCGCTGCGAAAGACGGCATGGATAAACATACCGAGGGGGTAGGACATGAAATCTCGTTTCTGGCTCAATTCGGCTCTGGCTGCGCTCGCCCTCGGGCTCGCGAGCGCCCCGGCTCAGGCACAGACCAGCGCCACCCAGCAACTGCTCCAGCGCCTGCACGAAAAGGGCATCCTTACCGACGAGGAATATGCCCAGCTCATGGCCGAGACCAGGGCTGCTCCGGCCCCGGCGCCGGCCCAGCCTCAGGCCAGCGCGTCCCAGAGCGCTGTCACGCCACGTGATGACAGCCTTGTTGTGCGGCGCACCGAAAGCGGCATCGGGCTCGAGGTCGGGCCGGCGACGATCAAGTTCTCAGGCTCGATCAACGCCTTTTATGTCAACGACAATCCCCAAGAGCCCGGGGCCAACACCGCGGTGGCGGGCGGGCTTGCCACGATTGGCGGGCAAAGCTCCAATTCGGTGCGCAACGGGCTTCTGCCGGGCTTCCTTCTGGTCGATGTCACCACCAAGCAGGCCGGGCTCGATATCGGCGCGCATTTCGGCATGTATCCGGGGATCAACTCCACCGCCTATGGTCCGCTTGGCGCCAATAATGGCGGCCAGCCGACCGCGCTTGCCACCGCCGGGATCGATTTCCGCCAGGTCTATGTGACCATCGGCGGCAAGTTCGGCACGATCAAGATGGGCCGCGACATCGGCCTGTTCAGCTCAGAGGCGATCCTCAACGACATCACCCTGCTCGCGGTCGGACCCACGGGGGGCAATGTCGCGCCCGGCAACACCAGCCTCGGGCGGATCGGCTCGGGCTATATCTACACCGACTTCCAGCCGCAGATCACCTATGTCAGCCCCAAGCTTGGCGGCCTCCAGGCGTCGATCGGGGTGTTCCAGCCGCTGCGGTCGCTGACCGCGCCGGCGCAGGTCAACACCTCGCCCGGCTTCCAGGGCAAGCTGACCTTTGATCAGGCGATCGGCGATGGCTCGCTGCGGCTGTGGGCTTCGGGCGTCACCCAGAAGCACGAGACCATCGGTGCGGGCGCGGGCGGTCTGGTCTCCTACACCGGGCGGGGCATGGATCTGGGCGGCAAGCTGGCGATCGGCCCCTTCACCGCGGTGGCCAACTGGTACACCGCCAAGGGGCTGGGGACCACCGTGCTCAACCTCTTCGACACCGATGCCTCGGGTCGCCCGCGCAGCAGCGATGGTTTCTATGTGCAGGGCATGGCCACTTTCGGCAAGGTCTCGATCGGGGGGAGCTATGGCGAGAGCAATCTCGACCTCACCGCTGCCGAGCTTGCCGCGGGCAACACCCTGGTCAAGACCAATTCGAGCTATGTCGGCCAGGTGCGTTATGGCCTGACCGACTGGGTGACGCTGCTGGCCGAATATTCGCACACCCAAAGCAAGGCGCATGGCGGCAACGAGGCTGACAGCGACAGCCTGGCGCTCGGGGCCATCCTTTTCTTCTGACATCTTGCGGGATATGCAGAGGGCTGGGGGTCGGCGGTGCAAGGGGGCAATGCCCCGGTGGCGCCGGCCCCATGGGATCGACAACAGCCTTGGGATGACCTGAAATGAGCTTCGTCAACGATGCGCTCGCCCTGTCCGGCGGGCGAGCCAGCGCGCCTCCTGCCTTCGTGCGGTACAACCAGGTGGCCCGCGCCCTGCACTGGATCATGGCCGTGCTGGTGATCGGCAATCTCGCCGGCGGCCTGCTCCACGATGCGCTTGAGGACGTGGTCAACCTCATGCCGGTGCACAAGGCGGTGGGCATGAGCGTGCTGGCGCTCACCGTGGTGCGGATCGCGTGGCGCTTCACTTACCGTGCACCGGCCTATCCCGAGGAGATGGGCGCGCTTGCGCGTCTTGCTGCGCGGGGGGTGCATGTGCTGCTCTATGGCCTGATGCTGGCCATGCCGCTATCGGGCTGGATCATGGCTTCGGCGGGCAAGTATCCGCTGACCTGGTTTGGCCTTGTCGATCTGCCCAAGCTTCCCGTCACCCGCGCCGATCCGCTCTACGACATCGGCCACGAGGCTCACGAGATCCTCGGCTGGGTGATGCTGGCGCTTGTCATTCTTCATGTCGGCGCCGCGCTGCGCCACCATTTCGTGCTCCGCGACACCGTCCTGCAACGGATGCTGTGACCTGTCCGGAACGCCCAAGCCGCAGGAATCATGCTGATGAACACCGCCTTGCGCCTTTCCGTTTCAGCGCTCGCGCTTGGGCTTGGCCTGCCGCTGGCCGCGCAGGAACGCGCGCCCGAGCCAGCAACGAGCGATACCGAGGCCGAGGCGCGGCGCGACATCATCGTCACCGGGCGCGGGCTTGAACCGGCGCTCTCGCGCGGGGTCTATGCCACCACCACGCTGGAACGCGAGGCGATCACGTCGAGCGCCTCGGGCCGGATCGAGGATGTGCTGCGCAATGTCGCCGGCTTCCAGCAATTCCGCCGCTCGGACAGCCGCTCGGCCAATCCCAGCGCCCAAGGGGTGACACTGCGCGCGCTCGGCGGCAATGCCACCAGCCGGGCGCTGGTGCTGCTCGACGGGGTGCCGCTGGCCGATCCCTTCTTCGGCTATATCCCGCTCACCGCGATCGCGCCCGCGACGCTGGGCGAGATCACGGTGACGCGCGGCGGTGGCTCGGGGCCGTTCGGGGCCGGGGCGCTGGCAGGCACGATCGAGCTGGAAAGCAGCGCTCCGGGCGCCGCAACGCCCCTGCTCGCCAGCCTTGCCGCCAATCACCGCGGCGAAACCGAGGCGAGCGCCATGCTCACCCAATCCCTCGGGCGCGGCTTTGCCGTGGCTAGCGGGCGCTGGGACCGCGGGCAGGGCTTCTTCACCACCCCCACCGCGCAGCGCGTTCCGGCGAGCGTGCGGGCGGAATTCGAGAACTGGAATGTCGCCGTGCGCGCGGTGGCGCCGCTGGCCGAGACGCTTGAGCTGCAGGCGCGCGTGGGGCTGTTCCGCGATGACCGCACCTTGCGCTTTCGCGGCGCGGATTCCTTCAGCCGCGGGGAGGATGCCTCGCTGCGCCTCGTCGGGCGGGGCGAATGGCAGTTCGATCTTCTCGCCTATGTCCAGGCCCGCGATTTCGGCAATGTGGTGATCTCGGCGACGCGCTTCACCCCCACGCTCAATCAGCGCGCCACGCCTTCGACCGGGGTGGGGGGCAAGTTCGAGCTGCGCCCACCGCTGCTTGAGGGCCACGATATCCGCATCGGCATTGATTACCGCCGCGCCGAGGGCGAGACGCAGGAGGAAGCCCTCAACGCTGTAACCGGCGCGATCACCGAGCGCCGCCGGGCGGGCGGTGAGACCAGCAATCTCGGCCTCTTCCTCGAGGATGACTGGCAGATCGGCCCGCTGCTGGTGACCGGCGGTCTGCGTGCTGACCGCACCAGCATCACCGATGGTTTCTTCCGCGCGGCCAATGCCGCGGGGGTCGCGGTCAACACCATCAATGCCCCCGATCGCAGCGATTGGGCGGTGAATTGGCGCGCCGGGGCCAAGCTCAACCTTTCGCGCCGCTTGGATCTGCGCGGCGCGGCCTACACCGGATTGCGCCTGCCGACATTGAACGAGCTTTACCGCCCCTTCGTGGTCTTTCCGGTGACCACCGAGGCCAATCCCGCGCTCGAGAACGAGCGGCTCGAGGGCTTCGAGCTGGGGTTCGATTGGCAGCCGGTCAATGCCCTGGTGCTGTCGGTGACGGCCTTCGACAACGAGGTCGAAAACGCCATTGCCAATGTCACCATCGGCCCCAACCGCCGCCGGCGCCAGAACCTGCCGGCGATCAGCGCGCGCGGGATCGAGGCGAGCCTTGCCGCGCGTCTTGGTGAGGTGAGCATCGATGGATCGCTCGCCTGGACTGATGCCGAAGTGCGCGCTCCCGGCACCGCGCTTGATGGCAAGCGCCCGGCGCAGACTCCGGAGTTTTCCGCCAGCCTCACGCTCGCCTGGCAGCCCGCCCCGGGCTGGCGCGTGGCGGGAACCTTGCGCCACGTCTCGGCCCAGTTCGAGGACGACCTGCAAAGCGATTCGCTGACGCCGGCAACCACCATCGATGCCTTTGTCGCCGTGCCGCTGTGGCAGCGCCTCAGTTTGGTGCTGCGCGGTGAAAATCTTTTCGATGAGACAATCATCACCCGCAACCAGGGCGGCTCGATCGATCTCGGGGTGCCGCGCACCATGTGGCTCGGTTTACGCTACGGCTTCTAGCCTCTCTCGACCAATGGCAACAATCTTTCGGCGAGGCGTGCGGCGTAGCACCTTTGCTTCGCGGCCGCGCTGGTTGTTGCATTTTTGCTACTCGGCCCAGAACTTTGACTGCGACTCTTGGCAGGCTGGCCGGGCCTGATAGTTTTGTCAGCCGACACCAAGACCGGCAGCAAGACCGGCTGGTGACTGGAGAGAGGGAGACCCCATGACGCGCAAGTTTTCCACGCTTGTCTGCGGGCTGATGGCCTGCAGCGCGCTTACCACGCCGGCTTTTGCGCAGGAGCAGGCCGAAGAGGCGCCCACCATGCGCGATGACAACGTGATCATCGTCACCGCCACCCGCCGCGCCCAGGACGTGCAGGACATCCCGCTGGCGGTCACCGCGATCGCGCCGCAGCAGCTCGAGGCGCAGCGCGTGGTCGATATCCGCCAGGTGGCAACGCTTGCCCCCTCCTTCACCGCCAGCCAGGCGCAGCTTGCCTCGGGTTCGGTGGTGCTGCGCGTGCGCGGCGTGGGGACGACCTCCAACAATATCGGCTTTGAAAGCGCGGTCGGCATTTTCGTCGATGGCGCCTACCAGTCGCGCCCTGGCGTGGCGCTGGCCGAATTCGTCGATGTCGAGCGGGTCGAGGTGCTGCGCGGCCCGCAGGGCACGCTGTTCGGCCGCAACACATCGGCGGGCGCGCTCAACATCACCAATGTGCGCCCCGATGTCACCGAGTTCGGCGGCTTCGTGAATGCCGAATACGGCAATTTCGATGAAAAGAGCCTGCAGGGCGCGATCAACGTGCCGCTGGTCAAGGACACGCTGGCGCTGCGCCTGACCGGGGCCTGGCGCGAGCGCGACGGCTTTCTCGACGTGGTCAACCGCAACGGGGTGAAGGTTGGCGAGACCAATGATGTCGATCAGTGGCTGGTGCGCGGCCAGATCGGCTGGGATACCGATAGCGGGCTGCGCGGGCGCATCATCGCCGACTATTCCAAGAGCAAGTCGAGCTGCTGCGGCGCGATCGAACTCTATCAGTCGCCGCTGGTGACCGGCGGGGCCTATGCTGCGGTCGGGCTTGGGCTCAACGGCGGCAATGGCCAGCCGGTGGTGGCCACCACGCCGCGCGATCAGGCGACCTTCGAGCGGGCGATGGACAACCGCATCGTCTCGGCCAACTTCGCCCCGCGCGCCGATATCGACAACTACGGCATCACCGGCGAAGTCGAGGTGCCGGTGGGCGAGAATGCCGATCTCATCTTCATCGGCTCGTGGCGCAAGTATGAGAGCTTCGAGGCCTACGATTCCGACTTCACCGGGCTCGATATCTTCAACGTGACCGGGCTCAATCTCGATCTTGAGACCTGGACTGCCGAATTGCGCCTGCAGGGCGAGGCGATGGGCGGCAGGCTCAATTACATGATCGGCGGGTTCTACTCCGACGAGACGATCGACCAGTCGGTCAGCTTCGCCATCGGGCAGGACTTTGGCGAGAATGTGGGCGCGTTGCTGTTCGTGCCCACCAATGGCGCGCTCGGTCCCAATCCGCTCACGGTGTTCACCGGGCGCGATCCTGCTGGCAGCACCAACACCAACCGCTTCCAGCAGGATGCCAAGAGCTACGCGATCTTCACCCACAACACCCTCGAGGTCGTCGATGGTCTCGAACTGACGCTCGGCGCGCGCTATTCGTGGGAGGACAAGTCGGGCAGCTTCACCCAGACGGCGGTGAACAACCAGATCTGCCCGGCGATCGTCGGCGCGGTGCAGGGCGGGATCGTGCCTGCTGCGTTGCAGGGAGCCTTTGTCCAGCTCGGCTGTTTCGGCTTTTCGGCCCCGGTCGATCTGCCGCAGGCGACCGGACCGAACCCGATCTTCCGCGCGCTGTTGCCGCGCAGCTTCCAGACCAGCTTCGATGATGAGGAACTGATTTATACGGTCAAGCTGGGCTACGAATTCAGCCCGGCGGTCAATGCCTATGCCAGCTTCACCCACGGCTACAAGGCGGGGGGGATCAACCTCGATACCACCGCGGCCAATGGCGGCGCGGATCCGCGCTTCCTTTCGGAAGAGGTCGATGCCTATGAGGTGGGTGTGAAGGCGCGCACCAGCGACGGCGCGCTCACGCTCAACATTGCCGGGTTCTACGAGGAGTTCACCAATTTCCAGGTGCTCGAGTTCACCGGCACCGCGTTCCAGACCTTCAACGTCCCCAAGGCCGAAACCCGCGGGGTGGAAATCGAAAGCCTGTTGCGCCCCGCCACCGGGCTGACGATCAATCTGGGCGCGACCATCCTCGAGGCGAGCTATCCCAAGGATTGCGCGGGCACGCTGACCTCCGTGACGGTCAATTCGCTGTGCGGCAACGATCTGACCAATGCTCCGCAGATCATCGCGCTGGCCGGGGCCATGTGGGAACGGCCGCTGTCCGATTCGGTCGAGCTGTTCCTCTCGGGCCAGGTGCGCATGGAAGGCGATCAGCGCACCTCAACCCAGGCGATCGTGCCGCCCACGGTTCCGCCCGGCGCCACCCAGGCGCAGGTGCAGGCCGCGGTGGCCGCCGCGCCCAAGATCGTTGCGGACATCCAGGACGGCAAGGCCTTCGTCAACCTGCGCGCCGGGCTGCGCTTTGCCAATGGCCGCTATGCGATCGAAGGCTGGGTCAACAACCTCACCGACGAGGTGGTGCGCGGGGTGACCTTCAACACCACGCTGCGCGGTTCGGGCATCAACAACTCGCGCTCGGCCTTCACCCTGCCGCCGCGCCAATACGGGGTGACGCTGCGCGCCAAGTTCTGACGGCCAAGCACGGCTTGCGCCGCCAGCCCATGTGGGAGAGGGGGGCGGCCCGCGATCGGCGGGCCGCCCTTTTCGCTTGCGCATCGCGGTGCGGCGCGGCCGTGGCAATCCGCGCCAGCGGCACGGACGTGTGACACGAAAAAGGCGGCTCGATTGCCCGAGCCGCCCTCCAATCTCGATCCTCGCGCTTGATCGGCCCTGCGGGGCCGCGCGCGCACGTCGCGCGCCGCAGGCGCCCGGGGCGCGGCCCCGGAACAGCGCCGACGACGGGGCCGCGGATGCGGGCCCGCTACATCGAACGCGCGATCAGCATCTTCATGATTTCGTTCGAACCGCCATAGATGCGGGCGATGCGGGTGTCGCGATACATCCGGGCAATGGGGTAATCATTGATATAGCCGGCCCCACCGTGGAACTGCAGGCACTTGTCCACCACTTCCGATTGCAGCTCGGTCACCCAATATTTCGCCATGCTGGCGGTGGCGACATCGAGCTTGCCCTCGAGCAGCTTGGCGATGCAGTCGTTGACGAACACCCGCGCCGCGGTGCCGCGGGCCTTGAGATCGGCCAGGGTGAACTGGGTGTTCTGGAAATCCCAGATGGTCTTGCCGAAGGCCTTGCGGTTCTTGACGTATTCGACCGTCACGTCGAGCGCCTTCTCGATCCCGATCATCGCCCCCATGGCAATCACCAGGCGCTCCTGGGGCAGCTCGCCCATCAGCTGATAAAAGCCGCGCCCCTCGATCCCGCCGAGGAGGTTGTCGGCCGGCACGAAGACATTGTCGAAGAACAGCTCGGAGGTGTCCTGGGCGTCCAATCCGATCTTGTCGAGCTTGCGCCCGCGCTTGAAGCCTTCGGCCCCTTCCGTCTCGAGCAGCAGCAGCGAGATGCCCTTGGCCCCTTCGCTCGGGTCGGTCTTGGCCACGACGATGATGAAATCGGCCAGCTGCCCGTTCGAGATCCAGGTCTTGGAGCCGTTGAGGCGGTAGCCGTTGCCGTCCTTGAGGGCCGTGGTCTTGATGTTCTGGAGGTCTGATCCGGCATCCGGCTCGCTCATCGCGATGGCGCTGACGAGATCGCCGGTGACAAGCCGGGGGAGATATTTCTTCTTCTGCTCCTCGGTGCCGTGGCGCACCAGATAGGGCAGGATGATGGTGTTGTGCAGGCTCGCGGCAAAGCCATCCACGCCGTGCTTGGCCTGCTGGTCGATCACCACCATGTCATGGCGAAAATCCCCGCCATGCCCGCCATATTCGCTCGGCACCGATACGCCGAGCAGCCCGGCTGCGCCGGCTTCACGCCAGAATTCGCGCTCCACCTGGCCATCCTCGCGCCACTTGTGGACGCGCTTTTCCGGGGCGTGCTGCTGAAAGAACTTGCCGACCGCATCGGCAAAGATGGCGATTTCCTCGTCCTGCATGAAGGCGGGTGGGGGCACGTCGATGACGGGCATGGTGGTTCCTCTCTCTCCTCGTCGCTCCTGGGGGTGATCCGCTGGCTTACTTGCCGGTCCAGTTGGGCTTGCGCTTCTCGGCGAAGGCGGCGGCGCCCTCGCGCGCGTCGTGACTGGTGAACACCGGGGCGATCAGCTTGCCCTGGCGCTCGTAGCGCTCCTCCATCGGCCAGCCGCGCGATTCCTTCATCACCTGCTTCGACACCCGCACCGCCAGCGGCCCATTGGCAGCGATGCGCTGGGCGAGCGCCTTGGCCGCCGCGAGCGCGGGGCCATCGGTCACCTGGTTGATGAGGCCGATCTGATAGGCGCGCTGGGCATCGATGAAATCGCCGGTCAGTGCCAGTTCCATGGCGATGCGTTGCGGGATCTGGTCGGGCAGCAGCATCACCCCGCCCGCCGCGGCTACGAGGCCGCGCTTGACTTCGGGGATGCCGAACTTGGCATCCTGGTGCGCCACCACAAGGTCGCAGGCGATCATCAGCTCAAGGCCGCCGGCCAGCGCATAGCCCTCGACCGCGGCGATCAGCGGCTTCTTGGGCGGGGCCTGCACCACTCCACCAAAGCCGCGCCCAGCGACGGTGGGCGATTCGCCGCGCAGGAAGCCCTTGAGGTCCATCCCCGAGCAGAAGGTGCCCCCCGCCCCGGTGAGAATGCCGACCCTCAAGTCATCCTCGGCATCGAGCCGGTCCATCGCCGCGGCGATGCCCTCGGCAGCGGCCTTGGTCATGGCGTTCTTGGCTTCGGGACGGTTGATGGTGACGATCAGGATGCCGTCTTGGGCCTCGGTCAGCACTTCGGGGGCGGTGGTCTCGCTCACGGCTCAGGTTCCTCTCTAGCGGCCTATCGAAAATGTGATTGCGATTTGAAACGCAATTCTTGTGCCTCTCGTGCAGTCGGTTTACGGACGCGTCAACCGCAATTTCGCTGATTGAGGAGAGGATCAGATGGCCGAGGCTTACATCATCGATGCCGTTCGCACCCCGCGCGGGATCGGCAAGCAGGGCAAGGGGGCGCTGGCCGGCTGCCACCCGCAGCATCTTGCTGCCACGGTGCTCAAGGCGATCAAGGAGCGCAATGACCTCGACACCAGCACGGTTGACGACGTGATCTGGTCGGTCAGCACCCAGGACGGGCTTCAGGCGGGTGACATGGGCCGCATGGCCGCGCTCGATGCCGGCTATGACATCACCTCCTCGGGCACCACGCTCGATCGCTTCTGCGGCGGCGGGATCACCAGCGTTGCCCTCGCAGCGGCGCAGGTGATGAGCGGGATGGAAGATTGCCTGGTCGCCGGCGGCACCGAGATGATGAGCCTCACCGCGGCGATGGCGCAGGAGAAGATGCGCGCCGGGATCCGTCCGCCGATGATGGGCAGCTACAACGAGCGGCTGCGCAAGGTGCACCCGCAATCGCACCAGGGCGTGTGCGGCGATGCGATTGCCAGCATGGAAGGCTTCACCCGCGAGGAGCTGGACGAGGTTGGCTACCGTTCGCAGCAGCGCGCGGCCGAGGCGATCGCCGAGGGGCGCTTTGCCAAATCGGTGGTGCCGGTGGTGGATGATGCGGGCAACGTGATCCTCGACCGCGAGGAATATCCGCGCCCGCAAACCACCATGGAAGACCTTGCCAAGCTCGAACCGGCCTTCCCCAAGATCGCCGACGTGCCGCTTGACGAGCACGGCACCACCTTCCGCAAGCTCATCAACCAGAAATATCCCGATGTCGAAATCAAGCACTTCCACCATGCCGGCAATTCGAGCGGCGTGGTCGATGGCGCCGCGGCGGTGCTGCTGACCAGCAAGGCCTATGCCCAGAAGCATGGATTGAAGCCGCGCGCGCGGATCGTCGCCACGGCCAATATGGGCGATTGCCCGACGCTGATGCTCAACGCGCCCGTCCCGGCGGCGAAGAAGGTGCTCGCCAAGGCGGGCCTCACCCTCGATGACATCGACCTGTTCGAGATCAATGAGGCCTTTGCCGTGGTGGCGGCCAAGTTCGTGCGCGACCTCGGGCTCAGCTGGGACAAGGTCAATGTCAACGGCGGCTCGATTGCGCTCGGCCACCCGATCGGGGCGACGGGCTCGATCCTGATCGGCACCATCGTTGACGAGCTTGAGCGTCGCGGCGGCCGTTATGGCCTCGTCACCATGTGCGCGGCGGGCGGCATGGCCCCGGCGATCATCGTCGAGCGCGTCGATGACTTCGTCGACTGACGCGGTGCCCGATAACACCCCGGTGATCATCGGGGCGGGGCAATATTCCGAGCGGGTGGGAGAGCCGGGCTACCAAGCGCTCTCCTACATGGATCTGGGCGGGCGGGCGCTCGCCGCGGCGATAGCCGACAGCGCGGCGCGGGGCGATCTTGCGGGCGCGATCGACACGCTCGCGGCGATCCGTGCCTTCGAGATGAGCCGGCCCGGACGCGAGCCGCCCTTTGGCGCCCCCGACAATGTCCCCGGCGCGCTGGCCCGGCGCGTGGGCGCGCGCCCTTCGCGGCTGATCCTTTCCACCACCGGCGGGCAAACCAACCAGCAAATGGTGGGCGAATTTGCTCAGGCGATTGCCGCTGGAGACATCGCCTGTGCGGCGATCGTCGGGGCCGAGGCGATCTCGACCGTGCTGGCACTCACCGCAAAGGGTGAGAAGCCCGATTGGTCCGAGGCCATCGGCGGCAGCTTTGAAGACCAGGGCTATGGGGTCGAGGAGCTGATGGAGCCGGCGCTGTTCGCCCACGGGGCAAGCGGCGCGATCCCGCTCTATGCCCTCGCCGAAAACGCCCGGCGGCACCGACTGGGGCTCGGCCTTGAGGCCTACCGGCTCGAGATCGGCAGGCTCTTTGCCCCCTTCACCCGCGTGGCGGCGGCCAACCCCCACGCCGCAGCGCCGGTGGTGCGCAGCGCCGAGGAACTGGCCAAGGTGACGGAGCGCAACCGCATCGTTGCCGAGCCCTATCCGCGCATGACGGTGGCGCGCGATCAGGTCAATCAGGCCGCGGCGATCATCCTGGCGAGCGCGGGCCTCGCCCGCGCTCTCGGCGTGCCCGAGGACAGGTGGGTGCATATCCACTCGGTGTCAGCCGCCACCGAGGTCAAACTGGTCCAGCGGCCCGATCTTGCCGCTGCGCCGGCCAGCATTGCCAGCGTTGAGGCGGCGCTGGCGCGGGCGGGCAAGGCGATGGACGATATGGCCTATCTCGATTTCTATTCCTGCTTTGCCATTCCGGTCTTCAACCAGTGCGACCATTTCGGCCTTGCCTATGACGATCCGCGCGGACTGACGCTCACCGGGGGCCTGCCCTTCTTCGGCGGGGCGGGGAACAATTATTCGGCCCATGCCATCGCCGAGGCGGTGAGCCGCGTGCGCGCGGATCGGGGCGCCTTTGCGCTGGTGGGGGCCAATGGCGGGTGGATGAGCAAATATGCCACCGGCATCTATTCGTGCCAGCCCGCCGACTGGCGCGACAATGATCGCTTCGTCCGCCTGCCCAAATCGACTGACAAGGTGCCGCTCGCCGAGGCGCCGGTGCAGGGCGCGGTGGTCGAGACTTACACGATCAACCATGGGCCCAAGGGCCCCGAGGCGATCTTCATCGGCCGCACGGAGGCTGGAAAGCGGGTGGTGGGCAATGCCGATCTTGGCGATCCGGCGACCGCCGCAGCCTTCGAAAGCGGCGAGCCTTTCGACAAGCACTTGACCTTGACGCAGGACGATCGCGGGCGGACGGTGGGGCGGGTCGCCTGATACCCCCCACCGCGGCGAGGGGCAGGTGGGCGTGCCCCTGGGCCGTCGAACACCCGTCCCAAACTCTCTCCCTTGTGGGAAGGGGCTATTCGCGCCGCTTGCCGCCGAGAAAATCGAGCGCGTCGAAGCCTTCGGGCGCGGGCACCTCGACGATCGGATCGTCGCGGTCGTCAAACTCGGTGCGCAGCGCCCGGCTCATCACCGCGTGCATGAGGTAAAGGCAGGTGATGTAGGTGAGCTCGAGGATCTCCTCGTCGCTGAAGGCCGCCTTGAGCTCGGCAACGAGCGCATCGGGCACGCGGCCCTGGTGGCACACCAGCCGATCGGCATAGGCAAGGACGAGGCGCTCCTTCGCGTCGAAGACGCTTGCGGTCTGCCAGGTGGGCAGTGCAGCGATCTTCTCCTCGCTCACGCCCAGCCCGCGCAGCGATTTGCAATGCTGGGAAAAGACGAACTGGCTGCCGGTGGCCCAGCCCGCCCAGGTCTGGCCCAGCTCGCGCAGGACCGGATCGAGCTTGCGCTTCGGCGAGCGGTAGTAGGAAAAGCCCTGCGCGGCGTGGCGCAGCGTATCGGGGGAGATGGCAAAAACCGTCCACCAATCGCCGGGCGTGCCGGTGGCGGTGCCGGGCTCGGCCACCGGATCGCGCGCGCCGAACAAGAGGTTATAGAGCGGCAGCGCCACCTCGGCATCGGCCTCGGCGCGCGGCACCTGGCGCAGGCGCGGCATCAGGCCGGCTCCACCAGGCTTGCCGGGGCGTGGCGCACGTCATCGAGGGTGAAGCTGCGGGTCGTCGCGGCAAATTCGAGCAGGATGCCGTTGGGATCGGAGAAATAGACCGAGCGGATGAACACCCCTTCGTGCATCTCGCGGGCATAGCCCGAAGGGCTGTCATCATGGTTGAACACCATGTGGGTGTGGGGCACGCCCGCCGCCTCGAGCCGCGCGAGCGCTGCTTCCAGCTCGGCCTCCTCCATGTGGAAGGCGAGGTGGTTCATCGAGCCGACCGCGGTCTTGGCCTCGAACGGGAACTTCTTGACCGAGGCGATCCCCGGAGCGACCGGCGGGGCATCCTTCCACCAGAAGAACGCCACCGCATTGCCTCCGCCGCAATCGAAGAAGAAATGCTGCCCGCCATCGGGAAGCTGAACCGTCTTGAACAGCGGCATGTTGAGGATCTCGGTGTAGAACCGCACCGTCTCGGCCATGTCGCGGCACACCAGCGCGACGTGGTTGATGCCCTTGGTTTTGAGTCCCGTGCCCTCGGCCATCCCTGCTCTCCTTTCGCTTGGCCAGAGTGCCGCGCGGCGCGCGTTTTGGCAATCGCCCGCCGACTTGCCTGGCGCGCTTGCACGACTCGGCGCCTTGGCCTATATGGTTTCAATTGAAACTATCATGCCCTTGCGAAGGGTGCGAAGAGATCGCCGATGACCGCCCAAGCCATTGATCGCCACGCCAATGACCTGTTCTACAACCCCGCGGGGCTCGATGGCTTCGAGTTCGTCGAGTTCTGCGCGCCACAAAAGGGCGTGCTCGAGCCGGTGTTTGAGGCCATGGGCTTTGCCTTGGTGGCGCAGCACCGTTCCAAGGACGTGCAGCTCTGGCGGCAGGGCGGCATCAATTTCATTGCCAATTACGAGCCAAGGAGTGCGGCCTGGTATTTCGCCCGCGAGCACGGGCCTTCGGCCTGCGGCATGGCCTTTAGGGTGCGTGATGCGGCCCGCGCCTATGCCCACCTCGTTGAACGCGGCGCCGAGCCGGTCGTCAATGATCCTGGCCCGATGGAGCTGCGCATCCCGGCGATCCGAGGGATCGGCGGGGCGATCCTTTACCTTGTCGATCGCTACGAGGGGGCCGAGAAGGGCAATGGCCTGACCATCTACGACATTGATTTTGAATATCTGCCCGGGGTGGAGCGGCGCCCCGCGGGGGCGGGCTTGCACACCATCGATCACCTCACCCACAATGTCTATGGCGGGCGGATGAAGTATTGGGCCGATTATTACGAGACCCTCTTCAACTTCCGCGAGATCCGCTATTTCGACATCAAGGGCGAATATACCGGCCTGACCAGCAAGGCCCTGACCGCGCCCGATGGCAAGATCCGCATCCCGCTTAACGAGGAAGGCGAGGGTGGCAAGGGCCAGATCGAGGAGTTCCTGCGCGCCTTCAACGGCGAGGGCATCCAGCACATCGCGCTGATCTGCGATGATCTGGTCGCCTGCTGGGATCGGCTCAAGGCGCTTGGTGTGCCCTTCATGACGCCGCCGCCCGCGATCTATTACGACATGCTCGATGAACGCCTTCCCGGCCACGGCGAGGATGTCGCGGCGCTCAAGGCCCGCGGGATTTTGCTCGATGGCAGCACCGAGGGCGGCCAGCCGCGCCTGCTCCTGCAGATCTTCGCCCAGGCGCAGATCGGCCCGGTGTTCTTCGAGTTCATCCAGCGCAAGGGTGACGAGGGCTTTGGCGAGGGCAATTTCAAGGCCCTGTTTGAAAGCATGGAGCGCGATCAGATCATCCGCGGGGTGCTCAAGGTCGAGGAGCCGGCCCAATGAGCGCGCATCCGGTGAAGCTCGCCGGCATCCACCACGCCGCCTATCGCTGCAAGGACGCGAAAGAGACGGTGGAATGGTATGGCCGGGTGCTCGGCATGGCCTACACCACCGCCTTTGCCGAGGATCACGTGCCTTCCACCGGCGAATATGATCCCTACATGCACGTCTTCCTCGATGCGGGGGGTGGCAATATCCTTGCCTTCTTCGAGCTGCCGAACCAGCCCGAGATGGGCAAGGATCCCAACACCCCCGCCTGGGTGCAGCACCTCGCCTTCAAGGTGCCGTCGGAAGAGGCGCTGCTTGCCGCCAAGGCGCATATCGAGGCGCAAGGGGTGGAGGTGCTGGGGCCGACGCATCACGGCATCTTCAAATCGATCTATTTCTTCGATCCAAATGGCCACCGGGTGGAACTTGCCGCTGACATCGGCACGGCAGAGCAATACGAGGAACTCGCCCGCGTCGCCCCGCTGATGCTGGAGGAATGGAGCCAGACCAGGAAGGCCCCGCGCCACGCCGATTGGCTCCACGCCATCGCCCGGGCCGAGCACGCGGCGAAGCAGTGAGGAGGTAAGTGCACAGACTTCGACAAGGAAAACCTCGAAACGCGTGCAAAATAACCACAAATGGATTCGAATGATTCGATCCCCACACTTTTCTTCACAGATTCAATTTGGGGTTTGCGGGACGCGCGACTCAAGCTTGATCCATGCGTCGCGGGTGTAACACGGGTCTGAAATGCCCCTGTCACGGTTACTGCCTGCTTAATCTGCCGTTGACGCGATTCCCCGGCTGATTCATCATCTAGTGGTCCGGCGTAAATCGGACCCCTAAAGGGTTCAAGAACCGCTGGATGAGGCAAGGCTTGCAGTACGCCGAACTGCATGGTCGGAGCGGGAAGTTTAAGGCGTGGTGACGCCCTACGGGCCCAAAAATGCTTCCCGCTCCTGCCTCTCTTATGTCCTATGATTCCCCGCAAGGGAACATCTCATGTTCGGATTGTCCGAACTTTTTTAGGCGACGCCTACATTTGATCCAGCGCAAGGCCCCGCCGCCCCATCTCCCTCACCTTGGGCCATCCAAGAGGGGGAGCAAAGCCCATGCGCATCCTGTTCGTTCATCCCAATTACCGCTCGGGCGGGGCCGAGATCGCCGGCACCTGGCCTCCGGCATGGGTCGCCTACCTCTCCGGGCCATTGAAGCGCGCCGGCTTTACCGACATCACCTTCATCGACGCCATGACCGAGGGGCTGGGCGATGACGAGCTCGCCCGGCGCATGGCCGCGCTCCAGCCCGACGTGGTCGGCACCACCGCGATCACGCCTTCGATCTATGCGGCCGAACGGGTGCTTGCCATCGCCGCACAGGCGGTGCCCAAGGCGGTGCGGGTGCTCGGCGGCATCCATGCCACCTTCATGTATGCCCAGGTGCTGGCCGAGGCGCCGCAGGTCGAGGTGATCGTGCGCGGCGAGGGCGAGACCATCGCGGTGGAACTGTTCCGCGCGATTGCCGAGGGCCGCTGGCCCGCCGCAGCGCGCTCGATCAAGGGGCTTGCCTTTCGCGAGGGCGAGGCGGTGGTTGCCACCGAAGCCGCCCCGACGATCAAGGACATGAGCCAAATCAGCCCCGATTGGGACGTGCTCGACTGGAAGCAATATACCTATATCCCGCTCGGCACCCGGGTCGCCATTCCCAATCTGGCGCGCGGCTGCCCCTTCACCTGTTCCTTCTGCTCGCAATGGAAGTTCTGGCGCGACTATCGCCTGCGCGATCCCAAGGACGTCGTGGACGAGATCGAAGATCTGCACGAGCGGCATGGCGTTGGCTTCTTCATCCTTGCCGACGAGGAGCCGACCATCAACCGCAAGGCCTTCATCCGCTTCTGCCAGGAGCTGATCGATCGCGGCCTGCCCGACAAGTTGAAATGGGGGATCAACACCCGCGTCACCGACATCTATCGGGATCGCGAACTGCTGGCCTTCTACCGGCGCGCGGGCCTCGTCCATGTCAGCCTCGGCACCGAGGCCGCAGCGCAGATGAAGCTCGACCGCTTCCACAAGGAAACCAAGGTCGAGGAGAACAAGCAGGCGATCCGCCTGCTGCGCGAGGCCGATATCTTCGTCGAGGCCCAGTTCATCGTCGGGCTCGACAATGAAACCCCCGAAACGCTCGAGGAAACCTATCGCATGGCCTGGGACTGGCAGCCCGATCTGGCCAATTGGGCGATGTACACCCCTTGGCCCTATACCCCGCTGTTCGAGGAGCTGAAGGACCAGGTTGAGGTTCATGATTTTTCCAAATACAACTTCGTCACGCCGATCATGAAGCCGGCGGCGATGGAGCGGGGCGAGCTGCTCGATGGGGTGATGAAGAACTACCGCCGTTTCTACATGCGCAAGGCGCTGTTTCACTATCCCTGGCGCGGCAGCGGCTTTCGTCGGCGCTATCTCCTCGGCTGCCTGTGGGCCTTCCTGCGCGCCGGGTTCCGCCGCAGCTTTTATGATCTGGGCAAGGCGGGCTATTGGGGCCCGCAGACGAAGAAGGCGCTCGACTGGCATTTCGATCAAAACCGCATGGCCGCGCTGCCCGCGGCCGGGGACTGGCAGACCAGCGCCGACCGTGCGGCCCAGGCCAAGGCCCGCCGCGCTGCGCTGCGCGCGCAGATGAAGGCCCGGGCGAGGGAACGCAGCGCCGCGCGCGCAGGGGCTGGGGTTGATGGCGGCTGAAGCCCGCCGCCGCGCCCAGCGCCGCACCCCGGCGCTGATCGGGCCGCATGCGGTGCTTCATGCCGTGGCGGTGATGCAGGAACGGCTGGGCGCTGCGGAGACCCGGGCGATCCTCGAGGATGCGCAGCTCGCGGTGCTGCCCACCGGCCAGGCGATGATCCCCGAATTCGAGGCGCTGCGGCTGCACCGCTGGCTGGCGCTGCACGATCCGGCGGGGGCCTACGAGATCGCCGAGGAAGCAGGGCGGCGCACTGCCGATTACCTCATCGCCCGGCGCATCCCGCGTGCTGTGGTGTGGTTGCTGCGCCGCCTGCCGCCGCTGCTGGCCGCGCCGCTGCTGATGCGCGCGATCGACCGCCATGCCTGGACTTTCGCCGGCGCCGGGCGCTTCTTTGCCCAGGGCGCATGGGCCTTCACCATTGACCGCACCGGCGCCGATGATCCGGTGATCCCGCCCGACAGCCTGTTTCACTGGTATGCCGCGGTGATCACCCGGCTCTATCGCGAGCTGGTCGCCGCCGATTGCCGCTGCCGCGTCCTTGGCGATCTGCCGGGCCGACCACTCGCGCGGCGCTTTGCCGTTGCGCGGGGCTAGGCGGCGCCATCGGCGCAGGTCAGGCGGATTTCTGCCAGCGCGAAATCATAGGTGATCGCCGCGCAGGCCCCCAGCTGATCGCGCCCGATGCGGGTGAGCAGATCGGGCCGGCCCCGGCCCTTGCGGCGGCTGACGAGGATCTGGGAGGGATCGAGCCGCGGATCGTCCGCCGCAAGTTCGCCCACCCGGCGCGCCGTGCCGTAATCGGCGATGCGCACGGCAAAGCGGGTGATGGCGAAGGGGCCGATCTCGAGCGGGCGGGCGGTGCGCATCATCCGCAAGGGGCGCGTGATGCCGAATGGCATCGCCACCTCGCCAGGCGCGCCCGGCTCGAACCCGCCATCGAGATGGGTGGCGAGGAAATTGGCGGTGGGCGCGGTCACCAGGGTGTGGGCGCGTTCGGGGACGAAGATCGCCAGCAGGCGCTCCTTGCCGAGCCGCACTTCGGTGCCGATCCGGGTGTTGCGGGCGCCGCCCGCGCGCACCAGAGCGAAACGGTAGGTCTGCGCGTCCTCCTCGCTCGGGCCGAGGCGGAAGGTGACGCGGGCATAGGGCAGGTGATGCACCCCGATCACGCCATCGGCCCGGGCCGAGGCCTGCCGCGCGCTCCAGGTGATGAGCAGCGGCACCGGCCCGGCCCCGAAATCGACCGCCTGCACCGCGCCTTGCCCCTCGAGAGCGACCGGGCCGAAGCGCCAGCCGCGCCGGGCCTCGGGCAGCCAATTGCCCGCGGCGGCCACCTCGGGATTGACCACCGGCGCGCCGAAGGCCTCGGCGCTGACCTCGAAGCGCAGCGCCGTGCCATTGACCATGAGGGTGATGATGTTGTCGCCTTCGAGCACCAAGGTATTGGGCAGTGGTGCTTGTGGCGCGCTCGGCGGGGTGATCGCGGTCGCCTGTCCCGCAGCGAGTGCCGGGGCGGGCAAGAGGCCAAGCAGCAGCGCGGGCAGGAAGGGCCGGATCATCACGCGTAAACGGCGCCGCTGCGGGCGCGTTCCTCAACCCCGGCCCTGGCCGCGGCCGCGCCCGCCGCGCCGGTTCTTTTCGCGCCCGGGCGCGTTGATCGTGCGCAGGTCGATCACTTCGGCACGGGCCTTCATCCACCTTGTCATGGCGATCGCCCAGACCAGTGTTGCGGCGAGTAACAGCGCGAGGCCGACGAAGAACTCGCTCCTGCCCGCGTGCATCCCGACATAGTGCTCAAACGCCGCCGCCGGGATCAGCAAGCCCGCGACCCACAGGCCGGTCAGCATCCAGCCGCGGCGCCCGCGCGGCACGATGTTGAAGTTCCACGGCCCGCGCCGGTAGAGCACGAAGGGCTTGTCTGCCTCACGCATCATTGCTTCCCTCGCTTGCAGCGCTCGGCGGGCGCCCGCGCCGCGGCGCCACGCTGCGCCCCACCTTTACCCCCCGCCGCGCCAGCGCCTCGCGCAGCAGCACCTCGATCTGGGCATTGACGCTGCGCAGCTCGGCATCGGCGAGCCGCTGCACCGCCTCATGAAGCGCCGGATCGAGGCGCAGGGGAAAGGCTTTCTTCTGCGGCATGATCGTGCCTGCCGCCCACACCCCCCGGGGCGGCCCTTCTCCTCAGTAAAGCGAGCCTGCGTTGACCACCGGGGCGGCCTCCTGCTCGCCGCACAGCACCACCATCAGGTTCGAGACCATCGCGGCGCGGCGTTCATCATCCAGTTCGACCACGTTCTTGGCACTGAGCTGGTTGAGCGCCATCTCGACCATCGAGACCGCCCCCTCGACCAGCTTGGCGCGGGCGGCGATCACCGCCTCGGCCTGCTGGCGGCGCAGCATCGCGCCGGCGATCTCGGGGGCATAGGCAAGATGGGTAAGCCCGCATTCATCCACCGTGATGCCCGCGACGCTCAGCCGCTCGATCAGCGCCACGCGCAGCTCGGCGCTCACCTCTTCATGGTGCCCGCGCAAGGTCACCTCGGCGTGCTCGATATCATCATAGGGATAGCGCGAGGCGATCTTGCGCACCGCCGCCTCGATCTGGGCCGTGACGAATTCGCGGTAATCATCGACATCGAACAGCGCTTGGGCGGTATCGGTCACGCGCCAGACCACCTGCGCGGCCATCTCGATCGGGTTGCCGCGTGCGTCGTTGACCTTGATCTTCTCCGAGATGATGTTGTTGGCGCGCACCGCGATCTTCTTGCGGGTGAGCCAGGGCAGCACCCAGCGCAGGCCTTCCTTGCGATCAGTCCCCTTGTATTCGCCGAAAAGCTGGATCGCCGCGGCCTCGTTGGGATTGATCATGTAAAAGCCGGTGAGGATGAGGATGCCGGCAAGGCCGGTGATGAGCGCGAGGATGAGCATCAGCCCGTCGGCCTCCTCGGGCGCGACGGCGCCGAAGAACAGCCAGGTGGCAAGGCCGATCAGCACCAGGCTGACCAGCAACATCACATAGCCGCTCTGGGTCTTGGCGGGCACCTCGCGGCTGCGGTTGAGCGCGGGGGCATCTGACTGGGCCATGACGAATCTCCATGCCGATATAAATATGATATCATATTTATATGAAATGGGGTGCCCGTCAAGCGTTTGCGTGCGAAATCGGCTCGGGGCGGGTCAGACGAGGCCGAGGCGCTGGCCGGCGCGGCTTGCGGCGGCGCGCAGCCAGGGTGCGGTGCGCCGTGCCGCCGGGTCATAGGGGGGCAGGCCGACCTTGCGCAGCAGCGGGTTGAGCGCCAGCGCATCGGCCTCGGCCCGGGTGCGCCGACACTGCCAGCTCAGCGCCAGCGCGATCGACAGGCCCTCGCCGCTGTGCACCCAGTGCGGCGCGGCATGGGGCAGGCACAGGCCATCGCCGGGGGCGAGCACGTGCTGGTGGCCCATCGCGGCCAGCTCCGGATGCCACTCGAGCCGCTTGGTGCCTTCGCGCAGATGGGCCTCGCGCCGGGCAAGATCGAGAAAGGGCGGGGCGGCGGGATAGGCCGCGAGCACGCGGTCACCCCGGATCTGCAGCAGCAGCAGATAGGCGGGGTTGAAATGGAACGGGGTGCGCAGGTTGCTCCAGGAGATGAAGGCGCGCGCGCGCAGCGCCAGCATCGGCCCGGTGGTGCGCGCGATCACCGGCTGAAGTTCGCGCACCAACCGCAGCACCAGTGCGCGATAGCCGGGCAGATGCATCAGATCGCGCAGCACCACGCCGCGGCGTCCCGCCCCCCCCGATTGCAGCAGCGCGAGTGGATCTGCCGGCGCTTGCGGCGCGGCTTGTGGCAAGCCTGCCACCTCGCAAGGCTCGCCCCATTCGCCGACCTCGGATCGTGGCAGCACCCGCGCCGCATCGGCGAGCGCGGGCAGGCTGAGCAGCGGCTCCTCGGCCAGATAATGGCGCAGCCGCGCGGGCGCATAGGGATAGGCTTCGGCAAGCGGCGGCACCGAGACGGGATCGAGCAGCGACATCCTTGCTTGCGGCCCTGCAGAGATAGCGTGACAGACCTCGGGGGAATTATCGAGGTGCGGTGAAGAGCCTGTTAACGTCCTGCAGTAACAAAAAATGTTGCCGACATGCAAAAGGGCCCCCGGCATTGCTGCCGGAGGCCCCATGGCGTGCAAGCCGACGATCGCGCCTCAGGCGTGATACTTGGCCCAGGTCACATCGAAGCGATCGGCGTTCATCACCTTGGTCCAGGCCGAGATGAAATCGCACACGAACTTGGCCTCGTTGCCCGCCTCGGCATAGACCTCGGCCTGAGCGCGCAGCACCGAGTTCGAGCCGAACACCAGATCGGCGCGGGTGGCGCGGTACCTGGGCGTGCCGGTGGCGCGGTCGGCCCCGATATATTCCTCATCGCCCGTGCCTTCGACCGGGGTCCACCTGGTGCCCATGTCGAGCAGGTTGCGGAAGAAATCGGGGGTGAGCACGCCGACACGGTCGGTGAAGACCCCGTGCGGACGGTTGCCCGAATTGGCGCCGAGCACCCGCATCCCGCCAACCAGCACGGTCATCTCGGGGATCGACAGGCCGAGCAGATGGGCCTTGTCGATCAGCAGCTCCTCGGTGCGCACCACCGACTTGGTCTTGAGGTAGTTGCGGAAGCCATCGGCGAAGGGCTCGAGCGGGGCGAAGCTGGCCGCATCGGTGTGTTCGTCACCGGCATCGCCGCGCCCGCCAAGGAAGGGCACGGTGACATCGAAGCCCGCATCCCGTGCTGCCTTTTCAACCGCAGCCGAGCCGGCCAGCACGATCGCATCGGCGATAGAAAGCGCGCCGCGGTGCTGCTCGATCACGCCGAGCACCTTGGCCAGTTCTTCGGGATCGTTGGCCGCCCAGTCCTTCTGCGGGGCGAGCCGCACCCGCGCCCCGTTGGCACCGCCGCGGTGGTCGGAATTGCGGTAGGTCGAGGCCGAGGCCCAGGCCGCCTTGACCATCTCGGAAATGGTCAGGCCCGAGTTCAGGATCGCCTGCTTGAAGCGCGCCACCTCTTCATCCGAAGGCATGGTGCCCTTGGGCACGGGATCCTGCCAGATCAGATCCTCGGCCGGAACTTCCGGCCCGAGATAGCGGATCTTGGGCCCCATGTCGCGGTGGCACAGCTTGAACCAGGCGCGCGCGAAGGCATCGTCGAGCGCGGCCTGATCGTCCCGGAACCGCTCGGCAATCTTGCGATATTCCGGATCCCACTTGAGCGCCATGTCGGCAGTGGTCATGATCGTCGGCACGCGCTTGCTGGGATCGCGCGCGTCGGGGGCCAGGTCCTCGGGATCGGGGTTGATCGGGGTCCACTGCCAGGCCCCCGCCGGGGACTTGACCAGCTCGTAGTCATACTTGAACAGCAGGCGGAAGTAATTGCCACCCCACTGCGTCGGCGTGTTCGACCATGACCCCTCGATACCCGAGGTGGTGATGTTGCCGCGGGCGATCTCCTCCTCGTCGACCAGCCAGCCGAAGCCCATGCGGTGCAGGTCCTCGCTCTCGGGTGCCCCGGCAAAGGTTTCCGACGGCGCGGCGCCGTGGGCCTTGCCGAAGGCATGGCCACCGGCGGTGAGCGCCACGGTCTCCTCGTCGTTCATCGCCATCCGGGCAAAGGTCTCGCGCATGTCGCGGGCCATGCCTTCGGGGTCATGCGGGTTGCCGCCCGGACCCTCGGGGTTGACGTAAATCAGGCCCATCTGGATCGCGGCAAGCGGGTTTTCGAGATCGGCACCGTCCTTGGGGCGGATGCGCGTGGCAACGCCCTCGTTCACCCACTGCTCCTCGGTGCCCCAGTAGACGCTTTCGGGCTCGAACACGTCGGCACGGCCGCCGCCAAAGCCGAACACCGGCCCGCCCATGCTCTCGATCGCGACATTGCCGGCAAGGATGAACAGGTCGGCCCAGCTGATGTTCTTCCCGTATTTCTGCTTGATCGGCCAGAGCAGGCGGCGGGCCTTGTCGAGATTGCCGTTGTCCGGCCAGGAATTGAGCGGGGCAAAGCGCTGCTGGCCGGAATTGGCCCCGCCGCGCCCGTCACCGGTGCGATAAGTGCCCGCCGCGTGCCAGGCCATGCGGATGAAGAAGGGGCCATAATGGCCATAATCCGCCGGCCACCAGGGCTGGCTGTCGGTCATCAGCGCCTTCAGATCTTCCTTGAGCGCGTGGTAATCGAGCGCGTTGAAGGCTTGCGGGTAGTCGAAGTCCTCGCCATAGGGATTGGCGCTGCGCCCACGCTCCTTGAGGATGTCGAGCTGCAGCGCCTCGGGCCACCAGTCGCGGTTGGTGCGGCCCAGCAGGCTGCGCGTCTGGGTGATGCCGTGGAACGGACAGCCGCTGATGTCTCCGGTCTTTGCGTCCATGATGCTTTGCTCCTCTCGCCTGTGAACGGATCAGACTCGCCCCCACGGGGCCTGTCTATGGGCACAGGATGACGCTTTCAGGATGTTGCGTCCAATCGATTAATGCGAGGCCATTGATTGACGAGGGCGATTAAACCTCGCGGGGAGCACGGATGCAAAAAGGGCTCCCGCGTGGGGAGCCCTTCGGGGGTGCAGCGGCAGGCCGGCGCGTTTCAGGCGGCCTCGGCCACCGGGGCGCCCGCCGGCTCGGTGCGGATCAGGTAGTCGAAGGCGCCGAGCCCCGCCTTGGCGCCCTCGCCCATCGCCACCACGATCTGCTTGTGCGGCACGGTGGTGCAATCGCCCGCGGCATAGATGCCGGAGATGCTGGTGGCGCCATGGGCATCGGTGACGATCTCGCCGAAGCGGTTGAGCTCCAGCCCCGCGCCGTGCAGCCATTCGGTGTTGGGCACGAGGCCGATCTGCACGAACACGCCTTCGAGCGCGATGCGGCGTTCCTCACCCGTGGCGCGGTTCTTGACGATCAGCCCGCAAACCTTGCCGTCCTGGCCCAGGATCTCGGTGGTCTGGCCATTGGTGATGATCTCGACATTGGACAGCGAGCGCAGCTTGCGCTGGAGCACTTCGTCGGCCCGCAGCTTCACGTCAAACTCGATCAGCGTCACATGGGCGACGATGCCGGCAAGGTCGATCGCCGCCTCGACGCCCGAATTGCCGCCGCCGATCACCGCGACACGCTTGCCCTTGAACAGCGGGCCATCGCAATGCGGGCAATAGGCCACGCCCTTGTTGCGATATTCGGCCTCGCCCGGAACGCCAAGGTTGCGCCAGCGCGCGCCGAGGGCAAGCACGAGCGCGCGGGCCTTGAGGCTGGCGCCATTGGCCAGCACCAACTCGTGTTCGCCCCCTGGCTGCTTTGCGGGCCTCAGTTCCACCGCGCGGGCGAGATCCATCACGTCGATATCATATTCGCCGACGTGGCGCCTGAGGCTCTCGGTCAGCTTGGGCCCTTCGGTGTAGGGCGTGCCGGGCAGGTTCTCGATGCCGAGCGTGTCCATCAGCTGTCCGCCGAAGCGTTCGGCGGCAATGCCGGTGCGAAAGCCCTTGCGCGCGGTATAGACCGCCGCCGCCGTTCCGGCCGGGCCGCCGCCCAGTACCAGCACATCGAAGGGCGCCTTGGCGCTGAGCTTTTCGGCCTGCTTGGCGTCGGCGTTCTTGTCGAGCTTTGCCAGAATTTCGGCGAGTTCCATCTTGCCGTTGTAGAACGGCTCGCCGTTCAGGAAGGTCGCCGGCACGGCCATGATATCGCGGCGCTCGACCTCCTCCTTGAAGGTGCCGCCCTCGATCAGCGTGGCGGTGATGCGCGGGTTTTCCAGCGCCATCAGGGTCAGCGCCTGCACCACATCGGGGCAATTGTGGCATGAGAGCGAGAAGAACATCTCGAACTGGTAATCGCCCTCGAGCGCGCGCACCTGCTCGATGAGGTCGGCATCTACCTTGGGCGGGTGCCCGCCCGCCCACAGCAGCGCCAGCACCAGCGAGGTGAATTCGTGTCCCAGCGGCAATCCGGCAAAGCGCACCCACTTGTTGGCATCGCTCGCGCGGCGGATGATAAAGCTGGGCCTGCGCGCATCGGTCCCATCAAAGCGCGCGCTGACCAGATCGTGCAATGAGGCGATCTGTTCGAGCAATGCGCGGGTCTGCCGCGACTTCTCGCTGTCATCGAGCGAGGCGATCAGCTCCACGCCCTCGCGCAGATGGCCGAGATAGGTCTTGAGCTGGGCCTGCATGGCAGCATCGAGCATGGCAGTTCTCCGGGAGCGGCCAAGCGCCGCTGAGGCTGATCACGGGTTCTTTCGAAGGGGGACGCGGAACCGGATGCCCTGCCCGGCAAAGGGGGAAGGGCGCGGGCATCCGGTTCCGGCTACGACCCGAGGGCGTCTATCAGCCTCCGGGTTCTTGCGGCCGGCGCGGGGCCGAGGGGGGAGGGGGGAAACCCCGCATAGCCGGAAGTGTCAGGCTCAGATCTTGCCGACCAGATCGAGCGAGGGGGCGAGGGTTTCCGCGCCTTCTTCCCACGCCGCCGGGCACACCTGACCCGGGTTGGCGCGCACGTATTGCGCGGCCTTGATCTTGCGGGTCAGCTCGTTGGCGTTGCGGCCCACGCCCTCGCAGGTGATTTCCATGATCTGGATCACGCCGTCCGGATCGACCACGAAGGTCGCCCGGTCAGCCAGGCCCACGCCTTCACGCAGCACGCCGAAATTATTGGCGAGCACGTGGTTCTGGTCGCCAAGGAAGGGGAACTTGAGCTTGCCGATCTTCTCCGAAGTGTCGGCCCAGGCCTTGTGGCTGAAGTGGGTGTCGGTCGAAACGGCATAGACCTCGACCCCCATCGACTGGAGCATGTCATACTTCTCGCCCATGTCCTCAAGCTCGGTCGGGCAGACGAAGGTGAAGTCGGCCGGGTAGAAGAAGAACACCGACCACTTGCCGACCAGATCGGCTTCGGTGACGGTGAAGAAGTCCTTGCCCTTCTGATAGGCGGTGGCGGTGAAGGGCTTGATGGTCGAACCGATGATACCCATGGGAATTGTCCTTGTCTTGGGTGGTTGAGAGGGTTGAATCTGACCCTGTCCAGATAGGAGCTTTCGCGCCGCACAAAAGATGATTTGTGCGATTGCGAAAATCGAAATTTTCCATCTTTTGCGCGGGAACCGCTTGGCTCCGGACACGTGAGGCTGGCTTGTGCCAGTGGCCTTGGCGCCTAGCCAACCTGAGCACGGTGCAGCAGCTTATGGTCGGCCAGCACCAGCGCCATCATCGCCTCGACCACCGGGGTTCCGCGGATGCCGACGCAGGGATCGTGGCGGCCCTTGGTGACGACCTCCACCGCCTCGCCCGTGCTGTTGATCGATTCTACCGGGGTGAGGATCGAGGAGGTCGGCTTGAACGCCACCCGGCACACCAACGGCTGGCCGGTGGAAATGCCCCCCGCCGTCCCGCCCGCGTGATTGGAAAGGAACAGCGGCTTGCCATCCGGGCCGGGGCGCATGCGGTCGGCGTTTTGCTCTCCGGTCAGGCGCGCGGCTTCGAACCCATCACCGATCTCGACCCCCTTGACCGCGTTGATGCTCATCATCGCGCTCGCCAGATCGGCATCGAGCTTGGCATAGATCGGCGCGCCCCAGCCTGCGGGCACCCCGGTGGCAACGCATTCGACAATCGCGCCGAGTGAGGAACCGGCCCGCCTCGCCGCATCGACCTTTTCTTCCCAGCGCTTCGCGGCGGCACGATCGGGACAGAAGAAGGGGTTGCTCGTGATTGCGGCCGCGTCGAAGTTCGCCATGTCGATCCGGTCGCCGCCCAGCTCGCAGACATAGGCGGTGATGGTGACCTCGGGGATGATGAGCCGCGCCACCGCGCCCGCCGCCACCCGCGCCGCGGTTTCGCGCGCGCTCGAACGCCCGCCGCCGCGATAGTCGCGGATGCCATACTTGGCATCATAGGCATAATCGGCATGGCCGGGCCGATAGCGCGTGGCGATCTCGGAATAGTCCTTCGAGCGCTGATCGGTGTTCTCGATATGCAGCGCGATCGGTGTGCCGGTGGTCTTGCCCTCGAACACGCCCGAGAGGATGCGCACCCGATCATCCTCGCGCCGCTGGGTGGTGAAACGGCTGGTGCCGGGCTTGCGGGCATCGAGGAACGGCTGGATCGTCTCTTCGCTCAGCACCAACCCCGGCGGGCAGCCATCCACCACCGCGCCCAATGCCGGCCCGTGGCTTTCTCCCCAGGTGGTAAAGCGCAGCACGCGCCCGAAGGTATTCCAGCTCATGGGCGGTGCCTTTACCCGAACTGCGGTGCGTGTCGAGCGTTCGGCGCGAATTGGCGCGCGAAGTCGCCTTGCATCGTGCTGCGGACAAGGCGGCAGGGCGACTGGTCAAGCCGCCCCGGGTGAGGCACGAACAGGCCATGATTGCAAAGCTCTCAGGCAGGCTCGATGCGACCGGCGAGGACTGGGCGATCGTCGATTGTCACGGGGTGGGCTATCTCGTCCACTGTTCAAGCCGCACGCTCGCCGCGCTTGGGCCGGTGGGGGAGGCCTGCACCGTTCACACCCAGTTGCAGGTGAGCGAGAACGACATGCGCCTGCTCGGCTTTGCCGAGAGTGCGGAACGGGACTGGTTCCGCCTGCTCACCGGCGTGCAGGGGGTGGGCAGCAAGGTGGCGCTTGCGATCCTATCGGCGCTCTCCCCCCAGGAACTGCGCGACGCCTGCGGGCGCGGCGATGCGGCGATGGTGGCCCGGGCGCAGGGCGTGGGGCCGAAACTGGCCGGGCGGATCGTCAACGAACTCAAGGACAAGGCGGGCGCGATGCCCGGCGGCATGGGCAGCGCTGGCGGATTTGCGCCGGGCGCGGCGGCGGCCCCTGCGGGCGGCAAGGGCGCCGATGCGGCCAGCGCGCTCGAGAACCTCGGCTTCAAGCCGGCAGTGGCCGCCGCAGCCGTGGCGCGCGCCCTTGAAGAACTGGGCGAGGGCGCAAGCGAGAGCGAACTCATCCGCGTGGCGCTGCGCAAGGCTGCGGGATAGCGCTCTCACCAAGCCTGTAAGACTATCGATGCGCTGGTTATTTGTCATTAGAAAGCAGACGCCCGCTCCTTGCAGCCAAGAATGGTAGCGCTATCATGCATGCATCGAATCGGGCTTAACCGATCGCACCTGAAGGGAGGCAGGATGATGGCAGGCATGGATCGCCGCGCGGTGATGGCGATGGGGCTGGGCATGATGGTGGCGGGCTGCGGTGGCGGGGGTTCGTCCTCCTCCGGCCCGATCTCGGGCGTCACGCCCACGCCCAGTCCGACGCCGAGCCCCACGCCAACCCCCACCCCGACGCCAACCCCCTCGCCCACCGGATCGCTCGCCGCGGCGGCCGCGGCCAAGGGCCTGCGCTTCGGCAGCACCTTTGCCTGGGCCAGCCCCGGCGCCGATGCCGGCTCGTTCAACAACCCCAACTATGCCGCGCTGCTCGAGACCGATTGCAACCTGCTGGTGCCCGAGAACGAATTGAAGTGGGAGGCGCTGCGCCCTTCGGCGAGCACCTTCAATTTCGCCCGCGCCGACGAGATGGTCGCCTATGCCGAGGCCAGGCGCATGAAGATCCGCGGCCACACCTTGCTGTGGTATGTCGGCGAGCGCTTCCCGGGCTGGCTGCGCACCTATGACTTCGGGCCCAATCCCCGGCTCGAGGCCGAACGCCTGGTGCGCACCCATATCGAGACGGTGACCCGCCACTATGGCAGTCGCATCAATGACTGGGACGTGGTCAACGAGGCGATCAACCCTTCGACCGGCACGATCCGCACCGACAACAGCCTTGCCCAGGCGGTGGGCGGGGATGCCTCGCTGCTCGATCTTGCCTTCCGCACCGCGCGCGCCGAACTGCCCACCGCCGAGCTGGTCTATAATGACTACATGGACTGGGGCTCGACCACCCATCGCAACGGGGTGCTGCAATTGCTGCGCGGCTTTCGTGATCGCAACGTGCCGGTCGATACGCTCGGGATCCAGTCGCATATCGGCTTTTATGCGAGCGGGAGCGCCCAGAGCATCGTCGATGCCCAGGTGCCGGCGATGCGCGCCTTTCTCGATGAAGTGGTGGCGCTGGGTTACAGGCTCAAGATCACCGAATTCGATGTCAACGACCGCCAGCGCGCCGGCAGCATCGCCCAGCGCGATGCCGACGCCGCAGTGCTGACCCGCGGGTGGATGGACCTGCTGCTGTCCTATCGCCAGCTCAACGAGGTGCTGGTCTGGGGGATGAGCGATCGCTATTCGTGGCTGCAATCCTTCGCCGGGCCGCGCGCCGATGGCACGCCCTTGCGGCCCTGCCCCTATGATGCGAGCTTCGTGGCCAAGCCGATGCGCCAGGCGATCCTGGAAAGCCTTGAGGCCGCACCGGCGCGCGGCGGTTGACAGCGCGCACGCCCGGGCGCTGGAGGGCTCCGCGCGCCGGCGCTCTTGCTGGCAGCGGGCGGCTGGCCTAGGCTGGTCGCCCCGATGAGCGCCGCCGATACCCCCTTCGATACGCCGATCCATTCAGGCACCCGCCAGCCCGGCGATCCCGATGCGGCGCTGCGGCCGCGGCGCCTTGCCGAGTTCATCGGGCAGGAGGCGGCGAAGGACAATCTTGCGGTCTTCATCGCTGCCGCGCGCGCGCGGGGGGAGGCGATGGATCACACGCTGTTCTTCGGCCCGCCGGGGCTGGGCAAGACCACGCTGGCGCAGATCATCGCCGCCGAGCTTGGCGTGGGCTTTCGCGCAACTTCCGGCCCCGTCATCGCCAAGGCGGGGGACTTGGCTGCGCTGCTCACCAATCTCGAGCCGCATGACGTGCTGTTCATCGACGAGATCCACCGCCTCTCGCCGGTGGTCGAGGAAGTGCTCTATCCGGCGATGGAGGATCGCGCGCTCGATCTCATCATCGGCGAGGGGCCTTCGGCGCGCTCGGTGCGCATCGATCTGCCGCCCTTCACCTTGATCGGGGCGACCACGCGGCAGGGGCTGCTCACCACCCCCTTGCGCGACCGCTTCGGCATTCCGGTGCGGCTCAATTTCTACTCCCATGCCGAACTCGAACAGGTCGTCACCCGCGCCGCGGGCCTTCTCGGCCTCGCCATCGCACCGGACGGCGCGCATGAGATCGCCCGGCGCAGCCGCGGCACGCCGCGGGTTGCCGGGAGGTTGCTGCGCCGGGTGCGCGACTTTGCCGATGTTGCGGGGAGCGCCGCGATCACCCGCGAGATTGCCGATGCGGCGCTCAACCGGCTCGAGATCGACCGGCTCGGCCTTGATGCCATGGACCGGCGCTATCTTGCCATGATCGCCACCACCTACAAGGGCGGGCCGGTAGGGATCGAGACCCTGGCGGCGGGCCTGGCCGAGCCGCGCGACACCATCGAGGAGGTGATCGAGCCCTATCTCATTCAGCTTGGCCTGGTTGCTCGCACCGCCCGCGGCCGGGTGCTGAATGATGCGGGCTGGGCCCATCTCGATCTGGCCCCGCCCGGAGATTCGCCCCCGGCGCAGGGCGGCCTGTTCGCCGACTGAGCGTGGCCGCTCAAGCCTAACCCTTGTGCTAACCACGGCGCCTTTTTTGGTGCCACTTCGGGACAGCGCCCGCGAAAGGCGCGGATTTGCGTCCATTTCTGGCACAGCCGGCGCGGCGCGCTTGGTTAAGCGGATTGCTCCTGCGCATCTTATCCCATCAATAGAAGGCTCGACGAGGGGCAGGTGCGCGCAAGGTGGCACCCGATCCTCGCAGGCAAGCAGGGTAACCCGATTATGTCGCTCAAACTGGCCATCGCGAAGCTTTCCGCCGCAGCGGCGGGCGTGGCGCTGCTGCAGGGCGGCGCGGTGCGCATGGCCGAGCCGATGAACACCGATAGCCCTGAGTTCAGCAGCAAGATCGACGGCAAGATGATCGCGGTCGACCCGGTCACCGGCGCGCGCTACATCAAGACCCGCCAGCGCGAGCTGCCGATGCCCGAGGAGCGCCGCCGCCGCATCGTCGAGCGCACCATTGCCTGCGAGCCGATCGGCCCGGCAGGCAGCGTTGGCGCGGCGAGCCTGCCGACCGGGGCGGTGCAGGCCTATGTCGATCCCAAGGAATGTCCGCCGCTGGCGCAGGTCGCCTATGTGCCCGCGCCGTTGCCGCCGCTGCCGCCGATCTCGGGCGGGGGCGGCCCGGGCGGCGGCTGGGGTGGCTGGGGCGGCGGCTTTGGCGGCGGCCTCGGCTTTGGCGGCGGCTTCTTCGGCGGTTTCTTCGGCGGGGGCGGCTCGTCCTCGGGCGATGTTTCGGTTTCGACCACCACCTCGACCTCGGGCGGCTCGACCTCGAGTTCGGGCGGGACCAGCGGCACCACCGGGGGCAGCAGCGGGATCGTGATCGATATCGACATCGACAATTCGACCACGACCACCAGCTCCTCCGGTCAGATCAGTTCCTCGACCGGGCAGGTTTCAACCTCGACCTCGACCGGCCAGGTCTCTTCTTCGACCGGCGCGGTCTCGAGCACCTCCTCGACCGGCGCGGTCTCGAGCACCAGTTCCACCGGGGCGGTCTCCAGTTCGGGCAATGTCTCGAGCAGCACGGGGGCGGTGTCGAGTTCGGGCAATGTCAGTTCCTCGACCGGGGCGGTTTCAAGCTCGGGCAATGTCAGCTCGTCCACAGGTGCGGTTTCGAGCAGTACCGGCGGGGTCTCGAGTTCCTCGGGCAACGTGTCGAGCTCCTCAGGCAACGTGTCGAGCAGCACGGGGGCGGTGACCAGCTCAGGCTCGTCCTCCTCGTCGTCCTCGTCTTCCTCCTCATCCTCAAGCTCGTCGTCTTCGTCCTCCTCGGGCGGCGGCGCTACGTCGGGTGGCTCGGGCGGGAGCGGTTCATCGAGCTCCTCGTCCTCGAGCAGCAGTTCCTCGTCGGGTTCCTCGGGCGGCTCGGGCGGTGCCACCTCCACGTCCTCCTCCTCGTCCTCAAGCTCGAGCAGCTCCTCCTCGTCCTCGGGCGGGGCGACCAGCGGCGGGACGACGTCGGGCGACATGACCAGCAGCACCAGCAGCTCCTCGTCCTCATCGTCGAGTTCGAGCAGCTCGTCCTCGAGCTCGGGCAGCAGCACCTCCTCCTCCTCGAGTTCGTCCTCGAGCAGCGGCTCCTCTTCCTCGAGCAGCAGCACCAGCGGCAGCTCTGGCGGGAACGAGGTCCCCGCCCCGCCGATGACGATCCTCTTCGGCCTTGCGGCCGCGGCGATCCTCACCCGGCGCCGCAAGCGCGCCGCCTGAGATCAGGGCCTGCGCGCGGCCCAGGCATGCGCCAAACGAACAGGGGCGGCCCGGCAAGGGGCCGCCCTTCCCCTTCAAAGCCCTTCGTGTGTCAGCGTTTTGTGATCGGCTGCCCGGCCGCTTCCCAGGCGAGAATGCCGCCCTCGAGATGTTCGACCGACTGGCCCAGCGCTGCCGCCAGCTTCTCGCCGGCGATCTGCGAACGCCGGCCGCTGCGGCAATAGAGCACCACCGCCCGCCCGTCTGACAGATCGAGCGCGCCGGGATCGAAGCGCTCGAGCGGGATGTGTTCGGCGCCGGGGATCAGGCCTTCGGCCACCTCCTCCTCAGTGCGCACGTCGATCAGGCGCACCGCGCCCGCGGCCAAGCGCGCGGCGAGCGCTTTGGGCGCCAGTGCGATCACCTGCCCGGATGCGCGCTCGTCCCCATCCGCTTGCGCACCATCGGCAAGGCCCGCCATCGCCAGTTCAAACCCGAGCGGGGCAGCGCTGGCGCCGCTACGCTCCTCTCCGGTGCAGGCCGCCATGGCCAGCACGGTTGAGAGCAGCAGCGGCAGCCGGGCGCGGCGCATGAACCCAGCCTATGCCGCCAGCTTGCGCAGCACGTAATGGAGGATGCCGCCGTGGCGGTAATACTCCATCTCGTTGGCGGTATCGATGCGGCACAGCGCGGTGAAGGTGAAGCGCGTGCCATCCTCGCGCGTCACCTCGACCGTCACGTCCTGGCCGGGCACCAGATCGGCAAGCCCGCGGACGGTGAAGCTGTCGGTGGCGCACAGGCCGAGGCTCTGGCGCGAGTCGCCGTCCTTGAACTGGAGCGGCAGCACCCCCATGCCGACGAGGTTGGAGCGGTGGATGCGCTCGAAGCTCTCGACGATCACCATCCGCACACCCAGCAGCACGGTGCCCTTGGCCGCCCAGTCGCGGCTCGAGCCGGTGCCATATTCCTTGCCGCCGATGACGACCAGCGGGGTGCCATCGGCCTTGTGCCGCATCGCCGCGTCATAGATCGGCATGATCTCGCCCTTGTAGGTGGTAAAGCCACCCTCGACCCCGGGCACCATCTCGTTCCTGATGCGGATATTGGCAAAGGTGCCGCGCATCATCACCTCGTGATGCCCGCGGCGCGAGCCGTAGGAATTGAAGTCCTTCTTAGCCACCTGGTTGGAGAGCAGGAACTTGCCCGCCGGGCTGTCTTCCTTGATCGAACCGGCCGGGCTGATGTGGTCGGTGGTGACCGAATCGCCGAGGATCGCCAGGGGCCTCGCATCGATGATGTCGGTCACCGGCGCCGGAGTCATGGTCATGCCCTCGAAATAGGGCGGGTTGGCGACATAGGTGCTGCCTGCGCGCCACTGGTAGGTGTCGGACGGCTCGACCGTGATTGCCTGCCAATGCGCATCGCCCTCATAGACATTGGCATAGCGCTTTACGAACATCTCGCGGTCGATATTGGCAGCCCGGTGCGCGGCCACCTCGGCATTGCTCGGCCACAGATCGGCGAGCATCACGTCGTTGCCGTCCTTGTCCTTGCCGATCGGGGTGGTGGTGATGTCCTCGGTGACGGTGCCCTTCAAGGCATAGGCCACCACCAGCGGCGGCGAGGCGAGGAAGTTGGCGCGCACATCGGGGCTGACGCGCCCCTCGAAGTTGCGGTTGCCCGAGAGCACCGAGGCGGCGACGATATCATTGCCGTTGATCGCCTGGCTGATCGGCGCGGCGAGCGGGCCGGAATTGCCGATGCAGGTGGTGCAGCCATAGCCGACAAGGTCAAAGCCGATCGCATCGAGATGCTCCTGCAGGCCCGACTTGACGAGATAGTCGGTCACCACCTGCGAGCCGGGGGCGAGCGAAGTCTTGACCCAGGGCTTGGGCTTGAGGCCGCGCTCGTTGGCCTTCTTGGCAACCAGGCCCGCGGCGATCAGCACATCGGGGTTGGAGGTGTTGGTGCAGCTGGTGATCGCCGCGATCACCACGTCGCCATCGCCGATATCGTGGTCGCGCCCTTCCACCGGCACCCGCACCGGGGCGGGTTTGCCATAGGCCTTGGCCAGATCGGCGTTGAACAGGTCATCGACCTCGGGGAGAGTCACCTTGTCCTGCGGGCGCTTGGGCCCGGCAAGGCTGGGGACCACTGCGGCCATGTCGAGGCTCAAGGTCTTGGTGAAGACCGGCTCGGCCGCCGGATCGAACCACATCCCCTGCGCCTTGGCATAGGCTTCTACGAGCGCGATGGTCTCCTCGCTGCGGCCAGTGAGGCGCAGGTAATCGATGGTCTTGTCATCGATGCCGAAGAAGCCGCAGGTCGCGCCATATTCGGGCGCCATGTTGGCAATGGTGGCGCGGTCAGCGAGGGTCAGGTTGGCAACCCCGGGGCCGTAGAACTCGACGAAGCGCCCGACCACGCCCACCTGGCGCAGCATCTGCACACAGGTGAGCACCAGGTCGGTCGCGGTCACGCCCTCGGCGAGCCGGCCTTCGAGATAAAAGCCCACCACTTCGGGGATCAGCATCGAGACCGGCTGGCCGAGCATCGCCGCCTCGGCCTCGATCCCGCCGACGCCCCAGCCGAGCACACCAAGGCCATTGATCATGGTGGTGTGGCTGTCGGTGCCGACACAGGTGTCGGGATAGGCGACCATCACCCCATCCGGCCCTTCGGATGACCACACGCCGCGGGCGAGGTATTCCAGGTTCACCTGGTGACAGATGCCGGTGCCCGGCGGCACGGCGGTGAAGTTCCTGAAGCTCTTCGAGCCCCACTTGAGGAAGTCGTAGCGCTCGGCATTGCGCTCATATTCCAGGGCCATGTTGGCTTCCATCGCCTTCGGATGGCCGAACTCATCGACCATCACCGAATGGTCGATGACCAGATTGACCGGCACCTGCGGGTTGATCTTGGCCGTATCCCCGCCGAGCTTCTTGATCGCATCGCGCATGGCGGCCAGATCGACCACACAGGGAACGCCGGTGAAGTCCTGAAGCAGCACGCGCGCCGGACGATACTGGATCTCCGCGCCGGTGACGGGGTTCTTCTGCCAATCGGCCAGCGCCTGAATATGCTCGCGCGCCACGGTGAAGCCGCCATCCTCGAAGCGCAGCAGGTTTTCGAGCAGCACCTTCATCGAGATCGGCAGGCGCGAGATATCGCCCAGGCGCTCGGCCGCCTTGGCGAGCGAATAATAGGCATAGGTCTTGCCGCCCACCTCGAGCATCTGGCGGGTGCCGAGCGAATCCTGGCCGATTGCGGTCATGGGAGAGGTCCGTCCTTTCGAGCTTGTCCCGCCCCCGATCCACCAAGGGCGTAGGGTTGTGCGCGCGCACCTGCGCCTTCGCGCGCGCAAGGTCAAGGGGGTGTGCCGCCGCGCGCCGGCCTCAGCCCGCTGCCGCCGGCGCAGGGTGCGGCGCCCGGGCGGCAAGCCAGCAGCCGGTAACGATCAGCGCCGTGCCCGCAAGGGTCGGCAGTGTCACCGGCTCCCGGAAGAACAGCCAGCCCATCGCCGCGGCCCAGACAAAGCCCGAATATTCGCTCGGCACCAGCACGCTCGCCGGCGCGCGGGCATAGGCCCAGGCGATCGCCAGCGATCCGGCAACGGTCAGTGCGGCGGCGATGGCGATGGGCAGCAGCGCTTGTCCCTCGGACGGCTGCCACAGCCATGGCGCCAACACCAGCAGCACCACCCCGCCAATGGCGCTGTGAAAGGTGGCGATCTCGAGCGGCCCGGCAAGCTGGGCCTGGCGCCGGATGAGGATGAAGCTGTAGGCATAGAGCAGCGCCGAGACCATCAGCGCCGCTATCCCCGAGGCAGCCTCGCCATCGAGGCGCCCCTCGCCGATCCGCCCGCCGATGATCACCAGCGTGCCGGCAAAGCCCAGCAAGCTGGCAAGGATCGCCGCCGGGCTGATCTGTTCGCCCAGCAGCACCCGGGCAAGATAGAGCGCCACCAGCGGCGCGATGAAGGACAAAGCGATCGCCTCGGCCAGCGGCAGCTTGGTGATCGCATAGAAGAAGGTGAGCGCCATGAAGGCCGAAACCACCCCGCGCTGGCAATGCAGCCGCCACACCGCAGCGCTGGGCATGGCCGGGCGGCGCGCCAGCCAGATCGGCGCCACCAGGCCAGCGCCGATGAAGGCGCGCAGCACCGTGGCGTTGTAAGCGCCGATCATCAGCGCCGCCTCCTTCATGAAGGCGTCCATCAGCGACAGGCACCCCACCCCGACGAGCGCAACGGCAAAGGGCACGAGCGGGGACGGGCGAAGCACCATGGCCAAGCCCAATAGGCGCCGCGGCGGGCAAGGTCACGCCCGCTCTCGCCGCGGGGCCGTGCCAGCAACAGGGTGTGGCCTGCGGGGATCACGGCGCAGCATGTTCATGCCCCCGCAAGCCAAGGTGGTTGATTGCCGGGGCGCGCAAGGGTTAGGAGCGCCAGACGGATGGTGCGCGCGGCTTGGCCCGGCGCGGCACGGGGGAAGAAGGCAAGGCGATGAGCAAGGTTTCGGGCAGGCTTGTGGGCGGGATCGCCGCCGCCGCGCTGGTGGCGAGCGCCGCGCTGGCGCAGGAGGGCCCGGCGCCGGTGGCAAGCGAGAATCGTGCCGGCCCTGAGCCGCTGGCGCGCAGCGCCTTCGATCAGGCCTTTCCCGCCCCGCAGCCGGGTGAGGCCGCGCCGGCCCCGGCCCTGCCACTGGTGCAGAACTGGTCGGTGGCAGCAGCGGCCAGGCTGGTCGCGGTGATCGAGGGGATCGGCGCCGAGGGGCTCGATCCTGCGGATTATGATCTGGGGCCGCTCAAGCTGGCGCTCGCCGGTGGGCCATCGCCGGAACTCAACCGGATCGCCTCGCAGGCCTTCGCCTGGCTGGTCGAGGACCTGCGCGACGGGCGCACGCCGATGGACGCACGGGTGCAGTGGTTCGTGATCGATCCCGATCGCGACCGCTATCCCACCGCGCAGGTGATGGCCGAGGCGCTGGCCACGGGCGATATCGCCGGGACTTTGGCCAAGCTTCATCCCACCCATCCCGATTATGCGCGGCTGCGCGACGAACTTGCCCGCACCCCCGCCAGCGATACGGCGCGGCGCAAGCTCATCCGCGCCAATATGGACCGCTGGCGCTGGCTGCCGCGCGAGCTGGGCACGCAATATCTCATCACCAACGTGCCCGAGTTCCAGCTGCGCCTCACCGTCAGGGACAAGATCATCAGCACCTATCGCACCATCGTCGGCAAGCCGGGGCGCACCGCCACCCCGCAACTGGCCGAGATGGTCGAAGGCGTGGTGTTCAACCCGACCTGGACGGTGCCGCAATCGATCGTCAAGGGCGAGGGGCTGGGCGCGCGGGTGCTGGCCAACCCCGCCTGGGCCAAGCGCAACGGCTATGTCGGCACCCGCAGCGCCAATGGCACGATCACCGTGGTGCAGCAGCCCGGCCCGGGCAATTCGCTCGGGCTGATGAAGCTCGAGATGCCCAACGAGCACGCGATCTTCTTCCACGACACGCCCTCGCGCCACCTCTTTGCCAACGATTATCGCGCGCTCTCGCACGGCTGCGTGCGCACCGAGCGCGCGCTCGAGCTGGCGATGACCATGGCGATCCTGGGCAAGGGCGCGACCAAGGAGGAAGCCGTGGCGATCTCCAAATCGGGCAAATACACCAAGGTGATGCTGGAAAAGCAGTGGCCCGCCTACATCACCTATTTCACCATGGCGAGCGACATCAACGGCCAGATGGCAACCTTTGCCGATATCTATGGGCGCGATGCCAAGGTGCTGGCGAGCTTCGACAAGCCGCGGGTGCGCGAGCGCAGCTATGTGCCCACCGACGAGGTGATCGTGATCGAGGATGACCTGCGCGACAGCTAGGCGCGCGCGGGGCTAGAACGCGCTGGTGAGGGGCCGGGCCCCAAGCTCGAGCGGGGCGCGCTGGTAAAGCGCAAGTTCGGGCAGCGGCTGGATCGACCCATCCTCCTCGAGCCCGAGCGAATCGGCGATCAGCAGCCGTCCGCCCGAAAGGTTGAGCAGCGCCTCGCGGAAGGCGTCGGTGCCCATGGCAAAGCAGCCGTTCGAGCGCCCGAGCCGGCCCCAGCGTTCAAGATGTGCAGGCTCGGCATAATCGGCCCGGTGCATCACGATATAGCGCCGCAGCGCCGCCTCGTTGCTGGGATCGAGCCCGCCGAGGCGCACCGAGGTGCCATAGCGGCCCTTGTACCATTCCCAGGTGACATAGGCCCCGCGGCTGGTGGCGTTCGAGCCTTCGGTATTGCTGAACTGCTTGAGCCAGCCATCGTGCTGCGGATCGGAACCCATGCCGTGGCTGACATGGAAGGAGCGCACCTCGCCGCGCTCGAGGTTGACGAAGTGGAACCGCGGCCGCGCCGAATGCAAGCCGAAATCGGCAATGCCCACGATGTCGCGCTTCCAGATCGCCTCCCCGGCGCGGGCAAGCTCGCGCTGGGCGATCTGGAACAGGATGCGGTCGCGCGCGGTGCCGCTCGCCACGCTGGCAAAGGCGCGCGCAGGCAAGGCCAGCGCCGCGCCTGCCGCGATTGTGCCCTTGAGGAGGTCACGCCGGTTCATGGGACTTGAACGTAACCCGCGGCGCGCCGGTTCCCAAGCGGGGCTGCCAACGCTTCATCGCAGCTGCGCCTCGGCTCATGGGCTGGCGTGGCGCTCTGGCACGATCCTGCCATCTGCGGCAAGAAGGATGGGGCGAGGGCGAAAAGGGGAGCGGCGCAGATGGGCAGGATCGGGCAGGCAGGGGCGGCGGGGCTGGCGCTGGCGCTCGCCGGAATCGTAGCGGCAGGCGCGGGCGCGCACACCGGCGATCCCGAGGTCGCGGCGGGAGAGGCCGAGGCAGGGGGCGAAGCGCGGCTCGCCCCGCCGCGGGTGCTGAGCCAGCGCGATGCCGCCAGGCTGCGCGGGCTCGAAGGCATCACCCTGCAATGGATCAGCTGGGACAAGCGCGGCGAGGCCAGCGTCACCATTGACGAAGCCGGGCTGTGGCGGCTCCATGGCAGCCAGCGCGGGGCCGACGGGGCGGCGCTGGTGGTCGATGGCACCATCACCGAGATCGGGCCGGACTATTTCATCCTCGAAGGCGCGATCACCATCGCCGACACTCCTGATGCGGGGCGCAGCTGCGAGGGGCAGGGCAGCTGGCGCTTTGCGGTGACCCAGAACCGCAAGTATTATCGCCTGCGCGCGTTTGAATGGTGCGACTACCTCACCGACTATATCGACCTTTATTTCTAGGCCCAGCGCGCGTTCTCGTCGGCCATCGTCAGCATCGAGGCGGCATGGCGCGCCGCCACGGCCTTTGGATCGCTGCCATAGCCGCCGCCGAGCGCCGAGGCGATCGGCACGCCGCGGCGGCGCGCTTCGGCAACGACGAAGCGGTCGCGCGCGGCAAGGCCGGCATCGGTAAGCGCGAGGCGGCCGAGCTTGTCCTCGGCATGGGGATCAACGCCTGCCTGATAGAGCACCAGATCGGGGGCGAAGGCCGCCATCACCTGCGGCAGGTGGCGGGTGAGCACCTCCATGTAGCCATCATCATCCATGCCATCGGGAAGGCCGATATCGAGGCTCGAGCGGGCCTTGCGCAGCGGGAAATTCTTCTCGGCGTGGAGCGAGAGGGTGAAGATGTCCGCGCGCCCGGCGGTGAGGCTGGCGGTGCCATCGCCCTGGTGCACATCAAGATCAACGATCAGCACCCGCGATGCATCGCCCTCGGCGATCAGGCGGTGGGCGGCGACGGCCAGATCGTTGAACACGCAGTAACCCGCGCCGCAATCGTGGAGCGCGTGGTGGCTGCCGGCGGCGGAGTTGGCGGCATAGCCGTGGCGGCGGGCAAGCTGCGCGGCAAGCCAGGTGCCGCCATTGGTGTGCTGCACCCGCCGGGCAATCGCCGGGGTGACGGGAAAGCCGATCCGCCGCTCCTTGTGGCGCGGCACCGCGGCGCGCAGCACCTCATCCACATAGGTGGGGCAATGCACCGCCTCGAGCCACTTGCGCGGCATCGGCGCGGGCGCGTGTTCGGTGATCGCCGCGCCGGAGCCGCGCAGCTCCTCCATCACCAGCCGGTACTTGTCGAAGCGCAAGCTCCCTTGCGCGGGGCGCGGGGCAAAATAGTCGGCGTGGTGGACGACGTGGAGCACGCCCCTCCCTCACAGGTATCCGGTGTGCTCGGCAAGGATCTTGCAGCCGAGGCCGATGAGGATCACGCCCCCGGCGCGCTCGGCCCATGCGCCCCAGCGATCCCCAGCGATCCGCCCCAGCCACACGCCTGCCCAACTCAGGGCAAAGGTGACCAGCCCGGTCAGCCCGGCCGCGGCGAGCGGCTGCACCTCCAGCGTCGGCAGGGTGATCCCGGCGGCCAGCGCATCGATACTGGTGGCAAGGCCAGCGAGCAGCAGCGCCTGGCCGGAAAGGGCGCGGGCGCTTTCTCCAACTTCGTGATCTTCGCTCGCACGAAGCATGCGAAGTCCGAGGAAGGCCAGGAGGCCGAAGGCGATCCAGTGATCGACCGCGGCGATGTAGGAAAAGGCCGCCGCCCCTATCCCCCAGCCGGCAAGCGGCATCGCCGCCTGGAAGGCGCCGAAGGTGAGCGCGATTGCCAGCCCCGCGCCAAGGGCGGGCCGGAACCGCGCGCCCTGGGTGAGGGCCACGGCAAAGGCGTCCATCGCCAGGGCAAGGGCAAGGAGCAGCGCTGCGAGCATCGCCGATCAGGGCCGTGCCAGCGCCGCCAGCGCGGCGTGGATCGCCGCCTCGCTGCGGCTTGCGGCATCGCGCCAGGAGGCGGCGGTATCGCGGTTGACCGGCGCGCCATCGGGGGTGAGCACGATGAGGGCGGGCGTGCCTGCCATTTCGGCAAGGCCAAAGCGCTGCGCAATATCGAGGTTGCGGCCCGCGCCCGTCTGCGGCTGTCCCACATCGACGAAGACCAGCTCGTAATGCGCGGCCACCAGCGCGGCAAGGCGCGGGGTTTCGAGCCAGCCGGCGAGCGCGCGGCTGTCGTGGCACCAGTTGGCGCCCAGCACCAGCAGCACCCGCTTTCCGCTCGCGGCAGCGCGGGCGAGCGCGGCATCGACATCGGCCCCGGCATCGGCCGTGGCAGAAAAAGCGCGCGCCTCGGGAGGGGCCGGCGCGGCAGCGCCCGGCGCCACACAGCCAGCCAGCGCCAGCGCCAGCATTGCCGCCATCGCCGCGCGGATCACGCGGCGGCTTCCTGGCCTTGCTGCGGGGCGGCGTGGGGATCGAAGGCGGTGGCCTCGCCCCGCTCGATCTCGGCGGCCTTTTCTTCCACCAGGCGCACGATGTGATCGAGCATCTCCTCGCTGTGCACGGTGTGATCGGTCACCCCGCGCAGATAGACCATGTGCTTGCCCGCGCCCCCGCCGGTCAGGCCGATATCGGTCTCGCGCGCCTCGCCCGGGCCGTTGACCACGCAGCCGAGGATCGACAGGCTCATCGGGGTCTTGATGTGCTCGAGCCGCGCCTCAAGCGCCTCCACGGTGCGGATCACGTCAAAGCCCTGGCGCGAGCACGAGGGGCACGAGACGATCCGCACCCCGCGGGTGCGAAGGCCCAGCGCCTTGAGGATTTCAAACCCGACCCTGATCTCCTGCTCCGGCTCGGCCGAGAGCGAGACGCGGATGGTATCACCGATCCCCGCCCACAGCAGCGCACCGATGCCGATGCTCGATTTGACCGTGCCGCCGATCAGCCCGCCCGCCTCGGTGATGCCAAGGTGCAGCGGGCAATCCACCGCCTCGGCAAGGCCCGTGTAGGCCGCCACCGCCAGGAACACGTCGGAGGCCTTCACCGCCACCTTGAATTCGTGAAAATCGTTATCCTGCAACAGCTTGATATGATCGAGCGCGCTTTCGATCAGCGCCTCGGGGCAGGGCTCGCCATATTTTTCGAGCAGGTCCTTCTCGAGGCTGCCGGCGTTGACCCCGATGCGGATCGCGCAGCCATTGGCCTTGGCCGCACGCACCACCTCGGCCACGCGCTCGGCCGAGCCGATATTGCCGGGATTGATCCTCAGGCAGGCCGCGCCCGCATCGGCGGCCTCGAGCGCGCGCTTGTAGTGGAAGTGGATATCGGCCACCACCGGGATGCGCGCGGCCCGGGTGATCTGGCGGAAGGCGCGGGTCGCCTCCTCGGTCGGGCAGGAGACGCGGATGATGTCTGCCCCGACATCCTCGCAGCGGCGGATCTGATCGATCGTCGCCTTCACGTCCTCGGTGGGGGTGTTGGTCATGGTCTGCACCGTGATCGGCGCATCGCCCCCCACGGGGACATTGCCCACCATGATCTGGCGGCATTTGCGCCGTTCAATATGGCGCCACGGACGGATGCTGGACATGGCCGCGCATATAGCCCCGCGGCGATGACGGGGCAATGACCGCGCTTGACATGCTCGCCCCGCGCGCCACTGTGCCGCGGCCAAGGGGAAAGAGCGGATGCTGAGCGAGACCGGGATCGCGTTGCGCAGCGACAGGCCGAGCCTGGCCATGCGCGCCGCCAACTGGCTGCTGGCGCGGCGCAAGCCGGTGTTCCCGCGCGATGCCGCCGCCTTTGCCGCGGCCATGGCGGGCCGCAAACGCCCTGAGGATGCGCCGATGCCGCGCGGCTTTCATCGCCGCTTCATCGTCGAGGAGCGCGCGCTTCTCGGTCACAGGGTGGTGACGCTGCACCCGAAAGCGGGGCCTGCCGCCTGGCACATGCTCTATTTCCACGGCGGCGGCTTTATCCAGCCGATGTTCGCGGTGCACTGGCCGCTGGTCGCCGCCATGGTCAAGCGGTGCGGGATCAGCGTCACCGTGCCGCTCTATCCGGTGGTGCCCGAGGCCAGCCACGAAAGCCAAGTGGCGCTCGCCGATGCCGCGTGGGACGATCTTGCCGCGCGCCACGATCCGGCGCGCATCGTGCTCAATGGCGACAGCGCCGGCGGGCAGATGGCGCTCGCGCTGGCCCTGCGCCTCGCCGCGCGCGGCGGGCCCATGCCCGGGCGCCTCGCGCTGTTTGCCCCCTGGCTCGATCTTGGCCTTGCCGATCCTGCGATCGAGGAGGTCGAGCCGCATGACCTGATGCTCAAGATCGGCACGCTGCGCGCCTGCGCGGGGCTGGTGGCCGCGGGCCGGGCGCTCGACGATCCGGCGCTCAGCCCGCTCCATGCCCCTGCCGCCGCGCTCGCAGCGCTCCCGCCGACGCGGATCTGGACCGGGCGGCACGACATCTTCATCATCGATTCGCGCAGCTTTGTGGCCCGCCTGCGCGCCGCCGGGGTGGACGCACGGCTTTATGAATATGCGGCCGCCCCGCATGTGTTCATGGCGATCTTGCCGACCCGCGAGGCGCGCGACGTGATCGGCCTCGTCGGCGCCTTCCTCGCCGATCAGGAGGGATAGCGCACGCCGGTGGCGTCCTCGCTCAGCGCCCACAGCCGCTCGGCATAGGAGGTGTTGAGCGCATAGCTGCGCACGCCCCGGTCGCGCGCCGCATCATCGACCTCGGCAACCTGGCAATCCTCGCAATAGACCCCGCCCCGGCCCTCGAGCTCGGGGGCGGTGGCGGCCCAGCAGGTCGTCGCCGCGCCCTGGGGAATCGTCTTCCAGCGAAAGCCGCTGTCGCTCGCCTTGACCCGCTCCAGCAGCGCGGCGGCCATCGCGGGGGTGAGGTGGCGGCCGAGATTGGTGTCGATCCCGCCGGGGTGGACGGCATAGGCATGGATGCCGAGCACCGCAAAGCGCGCCTCGAGGCCGACGGTGAAGAGCACGTTGGCGGTCTTGGACTGGCCATAGGCGACCCAGGGATCATAGGCGCGCCGGGCAAAGTGGGGATCGGCGAAATCGACCGGGGCGATGTGGTGGGCGCGGCTCGAAAGGTTGATGATGCGCTTCAGGTGCCCCTTTTCGATCAGCGGGAACAGCTCGCCGGTGAGCGCGAAATGGCCGAGGTGGTTGGTGCCGAATTGCAGCTCGAAGCCATCGCGGGTGTGGAGGAAGGGGCAGGCCATCACCCCGGCATTGTTGATGAGCAGATCGATCTTCTTCAGCTTCTGCCGCGCGCGCGAGGTGGCGGCGCGGATGCTCTCGAGCGAGGCGAGATCGACGGTGAGGCTGTCGAGCCGGGCCTTGGGGTGCGCCGCGCGGATCGCTGCGGCGGCCGCATCGAGCTTGGCCTGTTCGCGCCCGGCCAGCACCACCTCGGCCCCGCGCGCGGCCATGGCCCGGGCGGTTTCCTGCCCGAGGCCCGAATTGGCCCCGGTGACGAGCACCGTGCGCCCCGACAGATCAATGCCGGCAAGCACCTCGTCGGTGGTGCTCTCGCGCCCGAAATCGCCCATCTGCCTCTCCCTTTCGTTCTTGCTCACAGCGGCAATTCGTAGAGATATTCCGGATCGTGGTGATCGCCCACCTTGAAGGTGATGTCGGCGATCTTGCCAAAGCCATGGCGCTGGTAGAAGCGCTGGGCGCCGAAATTCTCGGCATAGACGCTCAGCAGCACCGCATCATGCCCGCCCGCGCGCGCGGTTGCGAGCGCCCAGTCCATCAGCGCCGCGCCGATGCCCTTCCCGGTATATCGGGGCAGGGCATAGAGCTGGGCCAGCTCGATCGGATCGCGCGCGCGGCTGAGGGAAGCAAACTTGCTCGGGTGGCGCAGCTTGCAGAAGGCCACGAGGCGCCCCTCGTCCTCGGCAAGGCGGTGGGTGCATTCTCCCCCTGCGATCTCGGCGGCGACCGCCTGCGGGCTGTGCACCTCGGCCAGGAAGGCAGCAAGGTCCTTCGGCGCATAGAGGTGGCCGAAGGCGGCGGTGAAGGTCTCGGCCCCGAGCGCGGCGAGGGCCTCGGCATCATCGGGGGTGGCAGAGCGGTAGATCATGCCCGCAGCCCTAGCCTGCGCGGCGCGCGCTGTTAAGCTGGCGAAATCGGCGGCGGCGGGGTAGAGATTGCCGCCATGAAGAAACTCCTCGCTCTGGCGGCGCTCGTCCTCATGTCCCAACCCGCGCGTGCCGAAGATGCCCCGAAGTGGTCGCTCGCCATCCACGGCGGGGCGGGAACGCTCGATCCGGCGCAGATGACGCCGGAGAAGCGCGCGGCCTATGAGGCGGACTTGCAAGCCGCGCTCGATGCGGGGGCGCAGATCCTCGCCGCGGGCGGCAGCGCACTCGATGCGGTCAAGGCGGCGATCGTGATCCTCGAGGATTCGCCGCTGTTCAACGCCGGCAGGGGCGCGGTGTTCACCTGGGACGGGACGAACGAGCTCGACGCCGCGATCATGGACGGGCGCGACCGTTCGGCGGGCGCGGTTGCCGGGGTGAAGACGGTGAGAAACCCGATCCTCCTCGCTGACACGGTGCGCACGCAGTCCGAGCACGTGTTCCTCATCGGCAAGGGCGCGGAGGAGTTTGCGGTGTCGAAGGGCTTTGCCGTGATGCCGCCCGAATATTTCGCCACGCCGGCGAGGGCCGAGGCGCTCGAGCGGCTGAAGGCCCGGAAGCTCTCGGCCCTCGATGTCGATCACAAGTTCGGCACGGTGGGGGCGGTGGCGCTTGACAGCGAGGGCAATCTGGCCGCGGGCACCTCGACCGGGGGGATGACCGGCAAGCGCTGGGGCCGGGTGGGCGATGCCCCGGTGATCGGTGCGGGCACCTATGCCGACAACCGCGCCTGCGCGGTCTCGGCGACGGGGTGGGGGGAGTCTTTCATCCGCGTGGGCGCGGCGCACGAGATCTGCGCGCGGCTGCGCGCCGCAGCCGAGGCCAAGCTCGCGCTGGCCGATGAGCGCGCGCCCAGCACCGGGGTGGCCGCGGCGGAGGTGCAATATGTCGCCGATGCGGTGATGGCCGAGGTCGCGGGCCTCGGCGGGGATGGCGGGGTGATCCTCGTCACCCCCGCGGGCGATGCGCTCTACAGCTTCAACACCACCGGCATGTATCGCGGCCGGGCGACCAGCGCGGGCATGCGCGAGGTGGCGATCTTCGGCGGCGCGGAAAAGGCCTCGGCGACGCCGGATCACTGAGCCGCCATTGCAGAAAGGCGGGCCTAGTAGAGCTTGCCCACCAGCGGCAGCCCGCGCTCGGGCTCGGCGAATTCCTTGATGACGCGGCCCACCCGCGCGAGCACCTGCTCGCCCCGGGCAAGCATCTCGTCCGTGCTCTGGCGGGCGCGGAAATAGCAGGCGAAGGTGATCGGCACGCCGCCGGGGCTTTCGGCAAAGCCGATATCGACATAGCAATATTCGCGCCCGGCGATGAGCCCGCTGGTGCCGGTCTTGTCCCCCGCCACCCAGCCCTTGGGCAACCCGGCGCGCACGCGCCGCTCCCCCGTCCGGGTCTCCACCATCCAGCCTTTGAGCTCGGCGCGTGCGGCCTCGGGGAGCACCTCGCCATAGACGATCCGCGCCAGGGTGCGCGCCATCGCCGCCGGGGTGGTGCTGTCACGAAACTCGCTCGCCGGCACGAGGTTGAGCTCCGGCTCGTAGCGATCGAGCCGGCTCACGCTGTCGCCGAGGCTGCGCCAGAAGGCGGTGAGCGCCGCCGGGCCGCCAAGCGCGCGCAGCAGGATATTGGCCGCGCCATTGTCAGAAGTGACCTGCGCCGCGCGCGCCAGTTCGCGCAAGCTGGCCCCGCTTGCCAGCCGCTCCAAGGTGAAGGGCGAATGGCCGACAAGGTCAGCCTTGCCCCACGTCACCCGCCGGTCGGCATCGATCGCGCCAGCGGCATGGCGCTGGAGCAGCAGCGCGGCCAGGCTCAGCTTGAACGAGGAGGCATGGCCGAAGCGCTGCTGCTGGTTGAGCCCCACCGCCGTCCCGCTCACCGGGTTGAACAGCTCCACCCCGAGCGTGCCATCGCCCGCCGCCTCGATGATCCTGAGCTCTGCGGCCAGCCGCCCCAGCGGGCTCTGGTCGGGCGGGATGCAGCCGCTCGCCCCCAGCGCCAGCGCGCCGCCCACGAACATCCTTCGATCCAGCTTCATGAGAACTTGTCCGCCTTGCGTTTGCCGAAGCGCAGGTCGCCTTCCAGCTTGGCCCGCAATTGCGCATAGAAGGCCTCGAGAAAAGCCCGTTCATCGCCCGCCCCCGGCTCCCAGCCGATCTTGCGGCAGATCGTGGCATGAACCGCGGCGAGCGCCTTGGGCTCGCCCTCGCGCAGCAGCCGCTCCAGGGTCTGCAATTCCTTCTCGCCATAGACCGAAAGCTCGGCCTCGCCGAAGTGGTAGCGCGCGCCGGTGAGCGCGCTCGCGCCGCTGGCCGCGGCGGGGGCGGCGGAAAGCACCGGGGCAAGGCGCGCGCGCGGGCGCTCGACCACCCAGGTGCCGGCGACGATATCGCCCGCGCGCAGGCCATCGCGGTTGAAGAAGGGAAAGATGAGGAACAGCGCGAACCACGCGGTAGCCGCCCAGCCCAGCGCCCCCACATCCTCCTCACCCGAGCCCGTCACCGCCAGCACCAGCAGGAAGATCAAGGGATAGAAGATCTCGATATCGCGCAGGAGATTGCGCGCGATCACCGCCTCGGCGGTGAGCCGCCCGCCCCCGCGCGCGGCGATGCGGATGCCAAGGAGGCGCTTGCCCAGCGTCGCCCCGCGCGGCCCCAGCTCCTGCACCAGGAAATAGCCATACCAGAAGGCAAAGACGATGAGCGCCAGCAGCACCGCGAGGAACTCCTGCGCGCCCTGCGTGGCGCGATCGGGATCGAAGGCCGTGCCGCGCAGCAGCCCGGCGACGAGCAACAGCAGCAGCAATTGCACCGCAACGAGGCTGGCGATGATGATCGCAAGATCGATCACCAGCGCCCCCGCACGCGCCCCGCGCGCGGCGAGGGTGAGCGGCAGGGCAAGGCCTTCGGGCGTGATCAAGCTGCGCGCGCGCCCCGCGCGCGCCACAGCCGCGCTCACGCGCCCCCCTCGCCGCGCGCGGGCGGGCGGTAGAGAAAGAAGTAGGAAAGCCAGAAGGCCAGCATCGCCCCGCCGATCGCCAGACGCTCAGCGGTGCCACCCACCAGCTGGCGGGCGAAGGCTTCGAGCAGCGCGGCGATGATCATCATCAGCACCACGCCCACCATCACCACCGCGCTGCGCCGCCCCGCCGCTGCTGCTGCCTCGAGCACGCCAAGCTCGCCGGGAAAGGCCATCGCGCGCCCGATATGCAGGCCCGCCGCGCCCGAAAGCAGGATGCCGAAAAGCTCGGTGGTGCCGTGGACGCTGAGCCAGGCAGCCAGTTCCAGCCCCAGCCCCTGCCCGGCAAACAGCCACAGGAGCGCGCCCAGCATCGCCATGTTGTGCACCAGCAGCATCAGCGAGGGGATGCCGAAGGCAAAGCCGAGGGCAAAGGCAAGGATGCACACCGCCGAATTGTTGCTGAACAATTGCGCCGCAAAGGCCGAGAGCCCGCCCGCGCTCGTCTCGGTGCCGAGCGTGGCGAGCAGCGCCTCGCGGCTGGCGCCGGGCACGCGGGTATCGGCAAGCCCGCTCGGCACCAGGCGGAAATACCAGGCCTCGTCGCCCGCCACCAGCAGCCAGCCGACCAGCACCCCGGCCAGCATCACCCCGAGCGCGATGGCCATATCCAGCCCCATGGCGCGCACCGCCCGGCTCCAGCCGCCGAAGAGGAAGCCGCGCAGCCAGCGCACCAGCCCCTGGCGCGGGCCATAGACCTGGAACCAGGCGCGCTGCACCAGCGCCTCGAGATAGGCGAGCGTGGCGGCATCGAGGCTGGTCTCGCGCGCCACTGCGAGGCTCGAGGCGGCGGTGCGGTAGAGCGCGGGCAGGGCGATGAGATCGGCATCGGCGATGCGCCGCAGTTGCCCGCGCTCCATGCGCATGACGATGTCCTCGAGCCGGCGCCACTCGCCCTCGCGCGCGAGGCGGAAGCGATCCGAACGCAGCGCCGCGCTGGCGATATCGGGGGGCGGCGCGACCGCTGCGCGCCCGAGCCAGGCGGCAAGGATCGGCGGCCTCATCCGATCGCCTCCCGCCCGCGCAGCGCGAGATAGCGATCGATGAGGCGCGGGCCGATGGCGCTGAAGGGCGCCTCGATCACCTCGATCCCCAGCGCGCGCAGCCGCTGGAGCACCAGCCGGCGCTGCTGCGCGAGGGTGTCGGCAGCCACCGCGCGGGCGAGCGTGGCCAGATCGCCCGGGGGCGCGGCGATCATCGCCTCGAGCGCCGGATCGGCGAGCGTGACGAACAGCACCAGGTGGCGGCTCACCAGCCGCCCGAGGCTTTCGATCATCAGTTCCGCGCCGGTGGGATCGGCAAAGTCGGAGAACACCACCACCAGCGCGCGGCGCCGGAGCCGGGCGGTGAGCGTGGCGAGCGCGAGGGTGAAATTGGGCTCGACCGGCTCGTAATCGAGCGCTGCGGCGGCGCTCTGGAGCCGGGGGAAGGCGCGGGTCTCGGCGATGAAGGGGGTGAGCACCTGCACCCTTCGGGCAAAGCCGAACAGCGCGCACCTGTCCCCGCCCTTGAGCATCACATAGGCCGCGGTCAGCCCCGCGCTCACCGCCCGGTCGATGCGCGGCAGGCCGCCGATCGGCTCGCACATCGCCTGTCCGCAATCGAAGGCGAGCACGATCTGGTTGTTGCGCTCGGCCTCGTTCTCGCGGGCATAGAGGCGGGTGTGGCGCGCGCTTGCCTTCCAGTCGATGCGGCGGCGGTCCATGCCCGGCTGGTATTCGCTCAGGGCCTCGAACTGGCTGCCCTCGCCGCGCATGCGCCGGGCGATGAGGCCGACCTCGGCATGGCGCAGGAAGGTTTGCAGCGCGGGCGCGCGCACCGGGGAAAGATCGGGCCAGATGCGCACCTCCTGTTCGAGCGCATACACCGCCTGGCGCGCGCCGAGGCCGAGCGGGCCGTGCCAGCGCAGCCATGCCCGGCTGATCCGCGCGGTGCCGCGGCGGCTGGGCGCGGGCTGCGCCCCGCCGCGCCAGACCGCTTGCGCCCCTTCGGTGCCGGCGGGGGCGAGCGCCAGGCTCACCCGGCCGCCTGCGGCAAGCCGGGGATCGCAGGCGAGCGCGGCGGCCATGCGGCGCGTGCGGCCGCCTGCAAGCGTGGCGGTGACGGTAAGCGCGAGCGGCTGGCCGACCTCGGCATCACCGGGCGCGCTTACCTGCCAGGCGCAAAGCCTGCCGGCGCGCCAGGCATCGACGAGCACCAGGGCGACGAGCCCCACCGCGGCGAGCGGGGCGATCAGCCAGGCTGCGGGCGCTGCCGCGGCGATCACCACCGCCACCGGGGCAAGGCCGGCGGCGATCCACGCCGCGCGCGCGCTCGGCACCACCGGCAGGGCGAGGCGCGCCAGCGCATCGGGCAAGGCGAGGCGGCGGGCCATCGGCCTAGCGCGGCGCCTCGGTCGCTTCGACCAATTCGCGCACCAGCGCCTCGATGTCGCGCCCCTCGATCTCGGCGGCGGGCGAGAGGGTGAGGCGGTGGCGCAGCACCGGCACCGCGAGCGCCTTGACATCATCGGGGATCACGTAGTCGCGCCCGGCCAGCGCCGCGCGCGCGCGCGCCGCTCCGGCGAGCAGCACCGCGGCGCGGGGCGAGGCGCCGAGGCTGAGCTCGGCATGATCGCGGGTGGCGCGCACCAGCCGCACCACATAGGCGATGATGTCCTCGGCCATGGTGACCGCCGCGAGCGCCGCGCTCGCCGCGGTGAGGCCCGCGGCATCGGTGACCGGGGCAAGCCCGAGTTCGGCGGCGCGCGGCGGGCCGTTCAGCTGGCCGAAGGTGGCCACGATCCGCGCTTCCTCCGCGGCATCGGGATAGGGCACCAGCAGCTTGAACAGGAAGCGATCGAGCTGGGCCTCGGGCAGGGGATAGACCCCCTGGCTCTCGATCGGGTTCTGGGTGGCGATCACCATGAAGCGCGCGGGCAGGGGGTGGGTCTCGCCATCGAGCGTGACCTTGCGCTCCTGCATCGCCTCGAGCAGCGCCGCCTGGGTCTTGGGCGGGGTGCGGTTGATCTCGTCGGCGAGCAGCAGCTCGCAGAAGATCGGCCCGCGGGTGAGGGTGAACTGGCTGGTCTGGAAGTTGAACAGGTTGGAGCCGAGGATATCGCCCGGAAGCAGATCGGGGGTGAACTGGATGCGCCCGAAATCAAGCCCGAGCGCGCGGGCGAAGGCATTGGCGAGCAAGGTCTTGGCGGTCCCGGGCGGGCCTTCCATCAGCACGTGGCCCTGCGCCAGCAGCGCCACCAGCAGCATCTCGACCAGGCTTTCCTGCCCGACGATCGCCTTGGCGATCTCGGCACGGATGGCATCGGCGAGCGCGCGCACGTCGGCAAGGCTCATGGTCATGGATGTGGGTGTCCCTGTTGGCATTGGGTGACAAGCTGGTCGAGCGCCTGGGCGGCGGCGAGGATCTCGGCCGGGCGGCGGGCCGCGGCCAGCCGCGCGGCGCGGGTGCTGAAGGCATCGCCTGCGCCAGCGCCGGCGGCCCGGCGGCGCGCGAGCGCGGCGTCGATCGCGCCCGGCTCTGCCCGGGCAAGGCCGAGCCGTTCGGCGAGCCGCCGCGCCACCAGCGCGCCATAGGGCGCAGCGAGCAGGCCGAAGCGGCGCGCGCGCAGGATCAGCCCGGCGCTGTTGGCGATGAGCTGCTGCTTGCCGAAGGCGATTGGCGGCCCCGCGGGCGCGGCGGGCGGGCCAAAGCGCAGGAAGGCGCGCCAGCCGACCAGCACGAGGGCAAGGAGCAGGCACAGCGTCGCGGCGAGGAAGGGCGGGCGCAGCGCGAGGGTGAGGAGGTTCTCCTGCCCGCCAAAGCCGTTAAGGGTGAGATCGAAGATCACCGGCCCCTCGCCCGCGCCCGCGGCCAGCCGCGCGATGAGCGCCACCGCCAACGCCGCGCGCGCCCTGTCGGCAAGACCGTAATTGTTGAGGAGATCGGGATCGGCCACGAACACCACGCGCTCCCCCGGCCATTCCACCGCCAGCGCCCGCCCGGCGCCGTCGCGGATCAGCACCTTGGCCGAAGGCTTGTCGAAATGGAGCACCTCGCGGGTCGGCAGCTGCCCGGCAAGGCCGAGTCCCTCCCAGCGCGGCGCCTCCCCAGGCGGCACCTCGGCGCGGGCGTGGGTGAGGGTGAAGGGGGCGGGCAGATCGGCGGGCCAGGTGAGCGCGCGGGCGCCCTCGAGCACTACCCAGCCGCGCTTGAACTTCGCCCGGGCGGCAGGGGGCAGATCGGGCGGCGGGGGCGCCGCGGCCCATTTGGGCAGGATCACCAGCGTCGGCTGGCGGGCCGCCGCACGCTGCGCCAGCACCCGCGCCAGCCGCGTGCTGTCGGGAAAGCTCGGCGGGGTGAGCACGAGAAGGCCGTAATTGTCGAGCGCGGCCTCGCTGCGCGCGCGCATCACCTGGCGTCCCTGCGCCTCGACCAGCCGCACCAGCCCGGCATAGCCATTGAGGCCGCGCGCCGCGGCATGGCCCTCGCCGGCGCGCCCCTCGTTGACCACGCTGCTGCCCGAACCGATCAGCCAGACCATCAGCAGGAACAGCGCGGCCCCGCCTGCCACCAGCGCCAGCGCTCCGGCGCGCGAGAAGGCAGGGGGCGCAGCGGCGCTCACCGCGCGGCCTCGCCTGCACTTTCGAGCCGGGCGAGGGCAAAGCGGGCATAGGCCGCGCGCGCCGCTTCCCAATCCTCGCGCTCCAGCGCGCGCAGGGCAAAGAGCGAGCGCTCGACCCGCTCGGCGATCACGCCAAAGGCGGCGCGCGCCGCTTCGGGCAGGGCGGCGAGCGCGGCAAGCTCGCGCGCGGTGCTCGAGGGGGCGACCCATTCGGGCCGGGCGGCGGCGATCTGGCCGATGCTGCGCTGGAGCAGAAGGTGCGTGGCCTCGTCAAAGCGGCCCTCGCGCGCCAGCCGGTCGGCATCCTCGATGAGGGCAAGGCTCGCGGCCTGATCGGGGTGCCATTCCTCCTCGGGCGCACCGCCGCGCGCGCCGCTCCGGGCGCGCAAGGCGGGGCCGATCACCCGCACGAGCAGCACCAGCACGAACAGGGCGAGCGCCCCCAGCACCACCCATTGCAGCCACCACCAGGCCGCACCCAGCGCCTCGCCCAGCGGGGCGAGGAGCTCGGCGAGCCATGCGAGCAGCGCGCGCAGCGCCGCTTCAAAGGCGGTGGGCTGGGGCGGGGGCACATCGGGCAGGGCAACGGGGGCGAATTGCAGATCGCCAGCGCTGCGCAGTTCGGCCCAGCCCGCAGGCGCGCCGCCGCCCGGCAAGGCGGGGCCCGCGCTCATCGGGGCAGGAGGCAAAGCAGGCGCGGCGGTCATCCCGGTGCGAGAGGTGACACGGCGCCGCCGGCCATGCAACCGGGAAAGGCGCGCGCGCGGCCTGGCCGGCCTATCCGCGCGGCCGCGCCTGGGGATAGCTGCCGAGCAGGCGCAGGTGCCGCGAATGAAAGGCACATTCCTCGAGCGCCCGATCCACCGCCGGATCGCCGGGGGCGCCGATGATATCGGCATAGAACATGCTCGCGGCAAAGCTTGCCCCCTGCTGGTAGCTTTCGAGCTTGGTCATGTTGACCCCGTTGGTGGCAAAGCCGCCGAGCGCCTTGTAGAGCGCCGCCGGGATGTTCTTCACCGCGAAGATGAAGGTGGTCATCAGCGGCGCGCCCGATGCGGCGAGCGCCTCTGGCCCAAGCGGCGCGCGCGCAAGGATGACGAAGCGGGTGGTGTTGTCGGGCGCATCCTCGACATGGTCGGCGATGATCTTGAGGCCATAAAGCTCGGCCGCAATCGCCGGGGCGATCGCCGCGATCGCAGGATCGCCGCGCTCGGCGACATAGGCCGCCGCCCCCGCGGTGTCGGCGTGGCTCAAGGGCACGATCCCGCGTTCGCGCAGGAAGCGGCGCGACTGGCCAAGCGCCTGGGGGTGCGAATAGGCCGCCTCGAACGGCCCGTCGCCGAGCGCCATCAGCGCATGGTGGATCGGCATGAAATATTCGCCGACGATGTAAAGCCCGCTTTCGGGCAGGAGGAAATGGATATCGGCCACCCGCCCGTGCTGCGAGTTCTCGATCGGGATGATCGCGCAGCCGGCGCGCCCGTCCTTGACCGCATCGAGCGCGTCCTCGAAGCTGAAGCAGGGCAGCGGCAGCATCTCGGGCCGGGCCTCGCTCGCCGCGCGGTGCGAATTGGCCCCGGGCGAGCCCTGGAAGGCGATCGCGCGGGCCGGATCGGCCGCCGCGGCGGCGCGCATCTGCTCGACCATGGCGAGCGCGGGGGCGGGGAAGGAGTGCATCACGGCGGCGCGCCTAAAGCCTTGCGGCACACCGGGCAAGCCTGCTTGCAAAAGCCGCAAGGATTGAGGCCACGATCGGTCTTGCGTGCCTGCGCGCCCGCCACTATGGGCCTCGCGGGATGAATCAGGACACTTCTTCGCAAGCTGAAGCTGCTGACCAGAAGGGCGGCGGCGATCTGTTCAACACCGCCGCCGGCTGGGTGCTGTTCGCGGCTGGGCTTGGCCTTGGGCTCTCGATCCTCTCGGGCAAGTATTTCCACGGGGACAAGCCCGAGCGGCCGGAAAAGCTCGGCTATGTGATCGAGGGCGCGGTCGAGGAGAGCGCCGGCCCGGCCGAGATGAGCATGGCCGAGGCGCTCAACAAGATGCCCGCGGCCGAGCTGATCGCGGCGGGCGAGAAGGCCTTTTCCAAGTGCCAGAGCTGCCACACCATCGATCAGGGCGGGGCCAATGGCGTTGGCCCCAACCTCTATGGCACCATGGGCAAGGCGGTCGCCAGCCACCCCGGCTTTGCCTACAGCGCCGAATTGAAGGCGCTGGGCGGCACCTGGGACTGGGAGAAGATGAACCTCTGGCTCAAGAACCCCAAGGCCTATGTCGCGGGCACCAAGATGAGCTTTGCCGGCCTTTCCAAGATCGAGGACCGCGCCGCGATCGCGATGTATCTCAATTCCAAGGGCTCCAACCTGCCGGTGCCCAGTTTCGCTGCCGATGCGGCGGCGGGGGGCGAGGCTGCGGCGGTCGAGGGCGAGGCCGAGGCCACCGCCGCGGCCGAAGCGGGCACCGATCCGGCGGCGGCGAGCCAGTAAGGCAGCGGTTCACCAGGGGCAACGGGCGAGCAGGGGCGGCGGGTTCAGCCTGCGCCCGGCCCCCGTCCAACAATGTGCCAGCGTGGCGCTAGCGCCCCTTGAACCCCTGCGCCACCACGTACCATTCCGAGGAATCCTTGCGGCTCGCCGGGGGCTTGGCGTGGCGCACCTCGGCAAAATGGCGCTTGAGCAGCGCCAGCAGGGCGCTGTCGGTGCCGCCGGCGAGCACCTTGGCGACAAAGGCGCCGCCGGGGGCGAGGGTTTCGATCGCGAAGGCCGCCGCCGCCTCGACCAGCGCCATGGTGCGCAGGTGATCGGTCTGCTTGTGGCCGACGGTGTTGGCGGCCATGTCGGACAGCACCAGATCGGGCGGGCCGCCGAGCGCCGCGGTGAGCGCGGCGGGCGCCGCGTCAGCCATGAAATCCATCTGCAGGATGGTAACGCCGGCGATCGGGGCGACCTCGAGCAGATCGATCCCCACCACCTCGGCGCGCGGGGCTTTCTTCCGCACCACCTGCGCCCAGCCGCCCGGGGCGATGCCGAGATCGACCACCCGGCGCGCCCCCTTGAGAAGGCCGAAGCGCTGATCGAGCTCGATCAGCTTGTAGGCCGCGCGGCTGCGATAGCCCTCGGCCTTGGCGCGCTGGACATAGGGATCGTTGAGCTGGCGGGTGAGCCAGCGCACCTGCGCGGCGCTGCGCCCGCGCGCGCTCTTGAGCCGCTTGCCCTGCGGCCTTGCCCCCCGGCTCATGCGCGGCTGTGCCGGGCCGGGGGCGCGGCGCCGCGCTGGCGCTGGAGCGCCTTGAGGCTGCGCTCGGAGCGGCGCTCGGCGGCCATGATGCTGCGCAATATGCCCTCGCGGATGCCGCGATCGGCCACCCCCAGCCGCCGGGCCGGCCACAGATCGAGAATCGCCTCGAGAATGGCGCAGCCCGCCACCACCAGATCGGCCCTGTCGGCGCCGATGCAGGGCAGGCTGGCGCGCTCGTAAGGGGTCATCAGCGAAAGCCGCGCGCTGATCTCGCGCATCGCCGCGGCCGGAACGATCAGCCCGTCAACCGCGCTGCGATCATAGCTCGGCAGTTCGAGATAGAGGCTGGCAAGCGTGGTCACCGTGCCGCTGGTGCCGAGCAGGCGAATGTCGCCGTGGCGCGCGGCGGCGGCGATGCGCGCGGCAAAGGGGGCAAAGCTCTCGGCCACCATCGCCTTCATCCGGGCATAGCGCGCCGCGCGCGCGGCCTCGCTGTCCTCGCCGCGCCCGATGGTGTCGGTGAGTGAGACGACGCCCCAGGGCACGCTCTGCCAATCGAGGATGCGCGGCACCCTTGCCGGGCTCGCGGCATCGGGTTCGACCAGCACCAGCTCAGTCGATCCGCCGCCGATGTCGAAGATCACCGCCGGCCCGTCCCCGGCCTCGAGCAGGATGTGGCAGCCCAGCACCGCAAGGCGCGCCTCCTCCTCGGCGCTGATGATGTCGAGCACGATGCCGGTCTCGCGCCGCACCCGCTCGATGAAGGCCGCTCCGTTGGCGGCGCGGCGGCAGGCCTCGGTCGCCACCGAGCGGGCGAGGCGGACATTGCGGCGCTGCAGCTTGTCGGCGCAGATCGCGAGCGCGGCGAGCGTGCGCTCCATCGCCGCGTCCGAGAGGCGCCCGGTGGTGGCCAGCCCCTCGCCGAGCTTCACCACCCGGCTGAAGGCATCGATCACGGTGAAATCGCGGCCCGAGGGGCGGGCGATGAGCAGGCGGCAATTGTTGGTGCCAAGGTCAAGCGCGGCATAGGCCTCGCCGTGGCTCGGCGCCCTGATCGCGCCGATCGCGGCAAGATCGGGCGCGCGGCGGGCGGCAGGCTTGCCGCAGCCGGGCGCATCGTGCCGCCGGGGATCGGGCTGAGGGGGGCGCTTGTAGCGGAAATCGGCTACCTTGCCGGACGTGCCGCCCCGTTTCTTCCCAGCACTGGTCTTTCTGTCCGGCGGGTGTGTGTCCGCCATGATCGCATCACTTCCATAACACTGGCCCGGCGCGCTGTGGCGCGGGGCAGCACTTGGGCGTGAGGGTATCGCAAGCCCCGCCCGCGCGCAAGCAGCCCGGGCATCGGCGGCCTTGACCTTCGCCGCTGAGGAAACTAGGGAGCGCGCGCTGCGCCTTAAGGCGCTGCCGCCTGCCGCGGCTGGCCGATGCCCCGTCCTCTAATGGTAAGAGAGCGGACTCTGACTCCGTCAATCAAGGTTCGAATCCTTGCGGGGCATCCAGCCGTCCCCACTTCATCGCCCTGATCGCGCCGCTCTTCCCGATCTTGCCTTGCGCCCTGGCGCGGCAAGGCGGTTGCCGCGGCTCCGGGGGGCGACTAGGGCGCCAGAGATGACCGAAAAAGACCTCACAGATCGCAAGTTCTACCGCGCCGGCGAGGAGACCCGCTTTGCCGAAGGCGGGCCCGAGCGCACCCCGCAGACCCAGCACCCGGCCTACAAGCTCGCCTTTCGCGACACCGATTTCCTGCTGCGCGATGAATTGCGGCCGGTGCGCTTCCAGCTCGAGCTGTTGAAGCCCGAGATGCTGCTCGATGAAGCCCGGGTCGGCTCCACCCTGGTGATGTATGGCTCGGCCCGGATCCCTTCGCCCGAACAGGTCGAGGCCCGGCTCAAGGCTGCCGAAAGCGGCAGCGAGTGGGACCGCAAGGTGGCCGAGCGCCTCGCCGCCAAGGCGAAATATTACACCGAGGCCTATCGCCTCGCCCGGCTGGTGAGCGAGAAGGGCATCATCGAAAATGGCCTGAGGCAATTCATCGTCACCACCGGGGGCGGGCCTTCGATCATGGAGGCGGGCAACCGCGGCGCTTCCGATGCGGGCAGCGAATCGATCGGCCTCAACATCGTGCTCCCGCACGAACAGGCGCCAAACCCCTATGTGACGCCCTATCTCTCCTTCCAGTTCCACTATTTTGCGCTGCGCAAGATGCACTTCCTGCTGCGCGCGCGGGCGGTGGCGGTGTTCCCCGGCGGGTTTGGCACCTTCGACGAGTTCTTCGAGCTCATCACCCTGGTGCAGACCGGCAAGATGAAGCCGATCCCGATCCTGCTGTTCGGCCGCGAGTTCTGGACCCGGGTGGTCAATTTCGAGGCGCTGGCCGAGGAAGGGGTGATCGCCAGAAGCGATCTTGACCTCATCACCTGGTGCGAAACCGCCGAGGAGGCCTGGGCCAGGATCGCCGAGTTCTACGACATCAAGGATCCCGCGACCGAGGATTGAGGCGGGCTGCGTTCGGCCAGATCGTCGCGCGCGGTCTGCGGGCGGGGCGTGCCGACACAACAGACACAGCCCAGCCGTTCCAGCCCTCGGATCACCCACCAGCCCGGATCGGTCTGTCCGGGTTCCAGCCCGATGCGCGCGCTTTCGCGGAAGGCGTGAAGGTTGTCGTGCCAGCACGCGCCATGGGTGAGGAAGCCGAGGCCGGGCAGGTTCGCGGCCTGAATGCCGGCACCCTTGACGCGCCAGCGCCCTGCACCGGGCCGGTGGCAGAAATGGGTCACGCTCCAATGCCCTGCGGTGCTCACGAACACGCGCGCACACACGCCCCACAGGACGAACCCCCAGCCGCCCCAGGCATGGAGCAGCATCGCAAGCGGCACCTGTTGCCAGCACCATGTCGCATCGGGGAAGCGCATGAAGGGATCATCGGCGATGGCAGGCCCGATGGTGATGCGCGGGGGGTGGTCGAAGTCGAAGCGGGGAACAGGTTCCACGCGAGATCCTGCCAGAACCCCGCGCGGTGGGCGAAGAAGTCGTGACACAGAGCCTCGCGCTGCGCCCAGTCGCGGGTGTCGTGGATGCGGATGATGCCTGTGGGGCCGGAGACGCCGACCCGCGTGCCAATGCCTATCAGGACACGCGCCAGCCACGACTTCGCCTTGAAGGTCCGGTGGATCATCATCCGGTGCATCCCCAAGGAGTGCCCGATCAGCAGCGTCGCACAGGTCAGCACGAGGAACAGCGCGACCGACTGCCATGTCGGCACAGCCAGCGCGGCAAGCGTGGCCGCGATCATCGAACCGTTCCACAGCGTCTTGGGCCAATCGATCCGCACGCGCCCGGCGAAAGGGTCTGCCCCGCTGCCGGCGACCCGGATCACTGGCTCCAGCACCTCTGCCGCACCGCCTGGTGGCCGAGCGGGCCGTGCCCGGCGCCATAGCCGGGGGCGGCCGTGATCGCGGCGAAAACGAAGCGACGGGCCTGTTCTACCGCTTCGGCAAGGCTCTCTCCGCGGCCCAGCAGCGTGGCGATGGCGGACGACAGCGTGCAGCCGGTGCCGTGGGTGTGGCGCGTGGCGATGCGGGGGTGATCGAAGCAGCGCGGTTCCTCACCCGGCACGATCAGCACATCGGTGATGCACTCGCCTTGCGTGTGCCCACCCTTGGCGAGCACCGCCGCCCCGCTCGCCGCGGCAAGGTCTTGCGCCGCGGCGATCATCGCATCGCGAGTCGGCAGGGCGCGGCCTGAAAGGTGCGCAAGCTCGGGCAGGTTGGGGGTGATGAGCGCCGCGCGCGGGAACAGCGCCGCGCGCAAGCCCGCCACCGCCTCTGGCCCCACCAGCACCGCGCCCGAGGTGGCGATCATCACCGGATCGAGCACGATCGGCGCGGCCACGCCTTCCAAGGCCTTGGCCACGGCCGCGATCACCGCGGGGCTGGCGAGCATCCCGATCTTCACCGCATCAACCCCGATGTCGCTCACACAAGAGGCGATTTGCTTTGCGACCATCGCGGGGGTGATCGGCTCGACCCCCTGCACGCCCAGCGTGTTCTGCGCGGTGATCGCGGTGACGGCGGTCATGGCATAGCCGCCGAGCATGGTGATGGTCTTGATATCGGCCTGCACCCCGGCCCCGCCCGAGGAATCCGAGCCGGCGATGGCAAGGATGCGGGGCGGGCGGGGCGCGCTCATGCCGCCCGCCACCAGCACCGCCCGTGCGCCCGGGCGCCGCGGCTCAACCGAACACTGCGACGCATTGCAGCCCGTCGAGCACTTGGCGGCCCTCGGCGTCCCACATCCTGAGGCGTTCGGACGAATAGCCGGCATCGGCGTGCTGGCTGGCGTTCTCGGCCAGATACCAGCCGCCGGGCGAGCGGCTGTCGGGGTCGAGCAGGTTGAACGACCAGTTGACCGAGCTGATCGGCCCCATCCGCGCCATCGCCCGCATCGCGCCGGGGGGCATGACATCGCCCATCAGGATCAGCGTCGAGACCGGATCGAGGCCATGCGCCGCGGTGAGCCGCGCCCAGCGCCGCACCACCGCGCCGCGATCGGCCTTGCGCGCCTGGCCGTGGCGCAGCTCGAAATTGTGGCGGATGAAATCGGGCATCGGCCCGCGCGCCACCGGGGCATTGGCCTCGGGCGGGCCGGGCCAATCGGCCGGGGCGGGTGCGGCCACGCGGGCATTGGCGGGGCGCGCCTCGGCAAAGACCCAGAAGGCGCTGAGCGCCACCTTGCCATCGCAGCGGATGGCGCTGCGCACCTGGGTGACGTTGCGGCCCTGGCGGACGATTTCGGCCTCGAGCGCGAGTTCCTCGCCCACCGGCGCAACAAAGGCGATCTGCCCGGCGCGCAGGCACGGCAGGCCGGGAAAGGCGCGCACCGCCATGGTGTAGGCGATGAGCGCCGAGGCGCCGCCATAAAGCGTGCGCCCCTGCATCCATTCGCGCGCCTTGGCAAGGTGCACGGGGCCGGGCTTTCCGCTGATGGGTTCGATCAGGCTCGCTATGCTCATGCCCCCGCCATGCCGCGGCCCCGGGGCGGCGTCCAGCATGACGTTGCGTCAACTTCGGCGCGCTTGCGTCACCCGAGCATTCGCGCATTGCCTTTGTCGCCCCGAAGCGCTAGGGCGCCGCCTGCGTCCGGGGCGATTTGCCGTGGACGGCCTGGCCCGATGGCGGAGTGGTGACGCAGCGGACTGCAAATCCGTATACGCCGGTTCGATTCCGGCTCGGGCCTCCACCTTTGCATGGTCGCTGCCGCGCCTTGCGGCAGGGTCGCGCCGGGATGCCGCAGTAGCTCAGTTGGTAGAGCACGACATTCGTAATGTTGGGGTCGGGGGTTCGAGTCCCTTCTGCGGCACCACCGCGCCGGTGGCCAGGGCTGCGGCGCGCACGCCTTCCGGCCTCTCCTGAGGCTCCCGTTCATCGCCAGGTAAGGCGAAGCGTGTATTCCTGTCGATGAACCGAGCCATCGACGCCACAGGAGACCCGCACATGAGCGCCTACTCCTTCCGCTCCTCGCGCCCCGATCACTGGATCAGCCCCCGCCCCACGCGCGATCCGGCGATGAGCCGCCTGATCCACGGGCCGCTGCAGCCGATGCAGCGCCCCGGCTGGCTTGCGCGGCTCCTCGGGCGCGCCTGAGGCGCCCCCGCCCCCGCCCCTTCGCCCCCCTGGCCTTGCGCACGCTTGCATTTGCGCTTGCCCGGGCGTATGGGCGCCGGCGTCCTTTCCGACATCGGCATTTCGCTCCAGCCCCTCCGGCGACCTTGTCCCGGGCGGCGCGGCGCCCTACCTCAAGGCCGATCGGGAATGACCCGAAGCAATCGCGAAGGAACCGGGCGCGCATGGCCGAACCGAACAATGCCTCGAGGGACGCAGGCCCCGAAAAGAAGCGCAAGACCTCGCTTGCCGAATTCGCGCAGCAGGTGCGCGCCGAAACCGCCAAGATCGTCTGGCCGACGCGCGAGGAAACCGTGCGCACGGCGATCTTCGTGTTCATCTTCATGCTGATCCTGTCGATCTTCTTCCTTGGCATCGACAGTCTTTTCGGCGTGATCGTGCAGGCCGCGATCGGGCTGCTGCAGTAAGCGCCCCGGCCCCTTAGCGCCGCCCCCTATCCCAAGGACAAGACATGGCTCGCTGGTACATCATCCACGCTTATTCGGGTTTCGAGAACAAGGTGCGCGACGCGATCATCGCCGAGGCCGAAAGGCTCGGCCTGTCCGAGGGCGTGATCGACGTGCAGGTGCCCACCGAGACCGTGATCGAGGTCAAGCGCGGCAAGAAGGTGCCGGTCGAGCGCAAGTTCATGCCCGGCTACGTGCTGGCCAAGCTCAACCTCACCGACGACATCTATCACCTCATCAAGAACACCCCCAAGGTCACGGGCTTCCTCGGCTCGGGCAACAAGCCCCAGCCGATCAGCGAGAAGGAGGCGGCGCGCTATTTCGGTGGGGTGGAACAGGCCAAGGCCGCGCCCAAGCGCGATGTCAGCGTCGATTACGAGATCGGCGATTCGGTCAAGGTGCTCGAAGGCCCCTTTGCCAGCTTCAACGGCGTGGTCGAGGAGCTCGATTTCGACAAGCAGAAGGTCAAGGTCTCGGTCTCGATCTTCGGGCGCGCCACCCCGGTCGAGCTCGATTTCGATCACGTCGAGCTGGCCAAGGCCTGAGGCGCGCCGCGGCGCGTGGGCGATGCGCACCCGGCTGGGGATCTGCCGGAAGAAGCGCCGCTATTCATCCCGCGCCGCGGCCGATGCCGCAGCGCTCAAGGCCCGCGTGAGCTTACGCGCCTATGCCTGCGCGCTGTGCCGCGGCTTTCACCTCACCAGCCGCACCAAGGGCCTGTGGGCGCCGCGTGCCGCGCGCGGCGAGAACGCGGCGGGTTGATTTTGTGCGCCCGCGCGCCTATGCGCGCCGCTTCGCCAGGGGCCCTCGCGCCCCGGGTGATTCCCTGCGGGAGCCTTGTGGCCATGCCGGCCCGGGCGCTTGACCGCTTACCATGACCTTGCCGCCCCGGCGGCTTGGAACAGTGCGAAAGGAGTGGCCACATGGCCAAGAAAATCGAAGGCTATATCAAGCTGCAGGTGCCTGCCGGCTCTGCCACGCCCTCGCCGCCGATCGGCCCGGCGCTGGGTCAGCGCGGCGTCAACATCATGGAGTTCTGCAAGGCGTTCAACGCCGCCACGCAGGATCTGGAAAAGGGGATGCCGATCCCGACCGTGATCACGGTCTATGGCGATCGTTCCTTCACCTTCGTCACCAAGACCGCGCCGGCCACCTACTTCATCAAGAAGGCGGCCAACTTGAAGTCGGGCTCGAAGGAGCCGGGCAAGGTTTCGGCCGGCACCATCAAGCAATCGCAGATCCGCGAGATCGCCGAGGCCAAGATGGCCGATCTCAACGCCAATGACATCGAAGCGGCGATGAAGATCATCGCCGGCAGCGCCCGCTCGATGGGCCTTGAAGTGGTGGAGGGCTGATTCCATGGCCAAGATGACCAAGAAGGCCAAGGCGCTGGCCGCGATCGACCGCGACAAGTTCTACACCATCGAGGAAGCGCTCGGGGTGCTGCGCCAGTTCAAGAGCAAGTTCGACGAGACCGTCGAGGTGGCGATGAACCTCGGCGTCGATCCGCGCCATGCCGATCAGATGGTGCGCGGCATGGTCTCGCTGCCCGCGGGCACCGGCAAGCAGGCGCGCGTGGCGGTGTTCGCCCGCGGCGAAAATGCCGAGAAGGCGCTGGCGGCCGGGGCCGACAAGGTCGGCGCGGAAGACCTGATGGAAGACATGCTCGCCGGCAATCTCGATTATGACCGCGTGATCGCCACGCCCGACATGATGGGCCTGGTCGGCCGGCTCGGCAAGACGCTCGGCCCCAAGGGGCTGATGCCCAACCCCAAGCTCGGCACCGTCACCCCCAACGTCGCCCAGGCGGTCAAGGATGCCAAGGCCGGCCAGGTCGAGTTCCGGGTGGAAAAGCAGGGCATCATTCATTCGGGCATCGGCAAGCTGAGCTTCCCCGACGAGGCGATCAAGGCCAATTTCAAGGCGCTCACCGATGCGGTGGTCAAGGCCAAGCCTGCGGGCGCCAAGGGCAAGTATGTGCGCAAGGTCTCGCTTTCCTCGTCGATGGGGCCGGGCCTCAAGGTCGATCTCGCCGAGGTCGAAGGCGCGTGACCTGATCCCCGGGCGCGGCGCGGCGTCCGCGCCGGGACAGACAGCAAGGGGGCCGGGGGCAGCGCGCACCCGGCCCCTTTTGCTTGCGCCTTGGCCATGGGGTGTTTGCCCCCCTTGTCTTTTGCCCGGCCCGCGCCATGTTGGAAGGCAGGAGCGCAGCCCCTCTCCCCATTCCTCTCCCGGCTGTGCTGCCAAGAACAGGAGGTCGTTCATGCCCACTTCACCCGATGATGGCGCGTGGCTCGATCCCAAGTGGCTGGTGATCGGCTTCGCGCTCGTCGCCTTTGGCCTGATTGCAAGTTATGACTGGCGCCTCGGCCTCGCCGCGGGCGCGCTTCTGGGCCTTGCCGGGCTCACCTGGCTGGCGCTGGCGCTGTGCTATCGGGCGGGCCCGCCCACCGCGCGCAGCCGCCTGGTGGAGCTTGCCCGCCAGCACGCACGCAACCGCCGCCTTGCCGCGGCGCGGGTGCCGGTGCGCTCAAGCGCGCAGCAGCCCCCGCAGCCGCCCCAGCGCCCCTGAACGCTGCGCCAGCGCCCTTGCCTGCGCCACCGTGCCATCAAACCCGGCGCGCGCCGCCAGCAGCGCGCGGTTGGCCAGCGTCGGGGTGAGCAGCACCAGGCTGGTGCAGGCGGCATGGTGGGTGCCGAACAGCGCCTTGTGCGCGCCTTCGCCCTCGGTGAAATCGAACCAGCGATAGCGCCGCTCGGCAAACAGGCGTTCGAGCGCCTCGAGCTGCAAGACCGTGCCGGGCGAGAGGCGGGCATGGGCCGGATCGTGCCCGACATGGGCATAGACCAGTGTGGCGCCCGCCACCGGCAGCGCGAGATAGGCGATCGGCGCGCCGGCGGCATGGAGCAGGAAGGCGCGCAGCCGGTCATCCTCGGCCGCCTCGAGCATGGCGCGGCGGGCATCGGCCCCCTCGGGCAGGCCGCCGCCGAGCAGGCGGGCCTGGTAGGTCTTGGCCGACAGCGGCAGCGCCGCGGCGAGAAAGGCCTCGATCTCGGCTGGGCTGCGGTGCGCGGTGACGGCATAGCCGCCCGCGGCCTCGGCGAGCTTGCGCGCCTTGCGCCGCAGGGTCGCGCGGGTCTTGCCCGAAAAGCGCGCCATGTAGTCGGCAAAGCTGCCGCTCATGTCGATATAGTGGCGCCGGTAATCCTGCCTGCCCCCGGCAACCATCCCGGGATAGGCGGCCATCACCGCCGCGAGCCGCGCCTGCGGGGCCGAGAGCACCCGCACCCCATCACGCCCCGGCGGCGGGGGGGCGGGCAGGGCCTCGCCGAGCACCTCGGCAAGGCCGAAGGCCCAGGTGGAAAGCTGGCGCGGCACGCACGCCAGCCGCCGGGCGCCGAGGGTGAAGTCGATTCCCGTGCCTGCCATCGCCCGCGCCCACCCCGGTGCTAGAGCGCGCCGTAAAGCGCGTTGGAGACGAGCTGTTCGGCGAGCCGCGCGCTGGTGCGCACCGCGCTGGCCGGCAGCAGCGCCTGGTTGCTGCCGGTCAGGCGGATGCGCGGGGGGGTGTCGCGGTAGGTGCCGGTTTCCACCCCGCGCATCCGCGCCAGCGCCTTGACGAGACCGGTAAAGCGCCGCCGGACGATCGGATTGACCGAAAGGCTGCGGCGGTTGATGAGCTCGAAGGAATGGCTCACCAGGGTGAAGCTGTCGCGCCCGCTGTCGCGCGCGTGGCGGATCGCGGCGAGCATTTCGGCAAGGGTGAGCGCGGTGATCTGGGCGTGGCGCTGGCCGCCCCCCACCGCGCCGATGCTGCCCACCGGCACCTCGATCACCCCCATGTGGCCCACCGGATCGCGCTGATCGGGGCCCAGGCTGATGCGGCACGGGCCGCAGGTCAGCGCCGGGCAGTGGCTCGAATCATAGGCAAGCCCAAGCTGCGCCAGCGCTCGCAGGGTGTTGTCATCGGCGCCATAATTGCCCGCGCGGAAGGCCACCGGGGCGCTTGCCCCGGCAGCGATCAGCGTGTCGCGGGCATAGCGCAGCACCTCGCACTGGTCATCGAAGGGAAGATCGGCAAGGTTCTTCGCGGTGCGCCGCGAGGCGAGCGGATTGGCCGGCCCGGCCAGCTCGAGCCACTCGGTGTGGCAATGCAATTGCACGTCCTGGCCGGCGGCAAGGATCGGGCCGACGATGTCCTCGATCGCCGCCACGCCCCACACCAGCGCGGGCATGGGATCGACGAAGAACACCGCCTTCTGGCCATGGCGCGCGAGCAGATCGAGCTTGTGGGTGATGCCCACCGGCCCTTGCGGGGTGAGGCAGGCGATCGAGCGGGCAAAATTGTCGGCCCGGTCAGCCGCGCCCGGCCCGGTGTAGAGCCCCGAGGAATACTCGGTGTCGATGGTGATGAACACCCGCATCATCCCTGCCTATAGGCGGGAGAGGTTAAGACCGGGTGACCCTGTATCCTCGCCCACCAAGGGCGCGCGTCAGATGCCCCCGCGGGTGGGGGTATGCCCACCCGCCACCAGGCCCGCAACGAGGCTCTCGCAGCAGGCCTTGAGCGCCGCGGCATCGACCGAGCGCACGACGAAATTGGCCCCCACCCGGCCTTCGCGGAAGAAGGGGTAGGAACCGATCTGGCAGGCCTCGTGCGCCGCCTCGGTCGCGCGCAGGAGATCGGCAACCTCGCTTTCGGCAACCCAGCAGCCGATGGTCTCCGACAGCAGCGGCGCGCCGCCTTCGAGCTGGCCGGTGAGCGCATCGAGCATGCCTGCGGTGATGTGCGGCACGCCCGCCATCAGGAAGATGTTGCCGCGGCGGATGCCGGGCGCGCCCGACATGCGGTTGGGGATCAGCTCCGAGCCTTCGGGCACCCGCGCCATGCGCAGCCGCCCCTCGTTGAGGCCGCCGCGAGTGGCATAGTAGCGCTCGAGCAGGGCGCGGGCCTCGGGGTGGATCACCACCGGCACCCCAAGCGCGGCAGCCACCGCATCGACGGTGATGTCGTCATGCGTCGGCCCGATCCCGCCGGTGGTGAACAGATAGTCATAGGCGGCGCGCAGATCGTTGACCGCGGCGATGATCCGCGCTTCCTCATCGGGCACCACCCGCACCTCGGCAAGGCGGATGCCCTGCACCTGGAGCCAGCTTGCCACCTGGGCGATGTTCTTGTCCTGGGTGCGGCCAGAGAGGATTTCATCGCCGATGACGATAAGCCCGGCGGTCCAGATCTTGTCGGGAGAGGTCATGGCCCAAGGTTAGGAGAAGCGCCGCGCGAGCGGAAGCGATTCCTTGCCCCGCGCGCGGGCGCCTCGCCGCCCTCCTATTCGGCAGCCTCGAGCTGCTCGGCCACCTGCTGGGCATTGGCGCCGGGGCGGGTGAAGGTGAGGATGCCGTCAAGGATCGGATCTTCCTTCATCCGCTTGCGATCGACGAGGTATTCCTGGTTGAGCCGCCAGGGATAGCTGATCGAATTCTTCGGCATGATCGCCTTGCCCCGCTGGATATAGCCCGAGGAGAAATCGAAGATGTCATCCTCGATGATCTTGGCCTCCTCCTCGGGGGTGAGCACCGGGGTGACGATGCTGGTGCCGGTTGCGCGCATGTGTTCGAGCACCCGGCAGACATAGTCCGAATTGATATCGGCCCTGAGCGTCCAGCTGGCGTTCAGATAGCCGAACACCACCGCAAGGTTGGGCAGGTTCGAGAACATGCAGCCCTTGTAATAGAACCGCTCGTTGAACTTCACCGGCTCCCCATCGACGCTGACCGCGATCTTGCCGGCAACGGCGAGCTTGAGCCCGGTGGCGGTGACGACGATATCGGCCGGCAGGAAGCGCCCGTCGGTGAGCCTGACGCCGCCCTTCTCGAACCGGGCGATATGGCCGGTGACCACGCTGGCCTTGCCCGCCTTGATTGCGCGGAACAGGTCATCATCGGGCACCAGGCACAGCCGCTGTTCCCAGGGGTTGTAGGGCGGGGTGAAGGCGGCCTTGTCGTAATCCGGCCCGAGCGCGGCGGCGATCTTCTTGTGCAGGGTTTTCTTCACCTTCTCGGGCTTCTCGCGCGCCATCTTGAAGCTCAGGTCCTGCATCTTGATGTTCTTGAAGCGGGTGATGCGGTAGGCGAGCTTTTCCGGCAGGATCGCGCGCAGGAAATTGGCGATGCGGTCTTTCGCCGGGCGGGCGAACATCCAGGTGGGGGTGCGCTGGAGCATGGTGACATGGCCGGCGTCCTTGGCCATCGCCGGCACGATCGTCACCGCGGTGGCGCCCGAGCCGATCACCACCACCTGCTTGCCGGTGTAGTCGAGATCCGCGGGCCAGAACTGCGGGTGGATCACCCGGCCTTCGAACTCGCCGAAATCAAAGCCCGGATCATATGGCTCGTCGTAATCATAATAGCCCGCGCCGAGATAGAGGAAATTGGCGGTCATGTGGGTGCGGCTGCCATCGGCCTTTTCCAGTTCGACATGCCAGCGCGCCTCGTCGGAGCGGAAATCGGCGCTCAGCACCTTGTGGCCGAAGCGGATGTGCGGGCGGATGCCGCGTTCATCGACGATGCGATCGAGATATTCGAGGATCGCCGGGGCATCGGCGATCGATTTCTCGTGCCGCCACGGCTCGAAATCATAGCCCAGCGTGTGCATGTCGCTGTCCGAGCGGATGCCGGGATAGCGGAACAGGTCCCACGTGCCGCCCAGATTGTCGCGCCGCTCGACGATGGCGTAGCTGTGGTGGGGGGCCTTCATCTGCATATGCGCGGCCATGCCGATGCCGGAAATCCCGGCCCCGACGATCAGCACGTCGAAGTCTGGCGGTGAAGCAAGCATCTTGTCTCTCCCTTATCGGGAGCGATGTAACCACAGGCCCCGCACAAAAGCGAGTCTTGAATGGCAAAGTGCAACTGATTTGCCGCGCGTCGGTGCGCCGGCGCGCGCCGCGCTCAGGCCGCCACCGCAGCGAGCGCGGCGATGAAGCGCGGCAGGTTGGTGCTGGTAAGCCCGGCGATGTTGATGCGGCCCGAGGCGGCCATGTAGATCGCGTGCTCCTCGCGCAGCTGTGCGACCTCCTCCTTGGTGACGGGGAGCATCGCGAACAGCCCGTTCTGGCTTCCCAGCGGAGCAAGATCGATCCGCCCGGCGCGGCCCGCCGCGGCAAGCGCCGCGCGCACCTCGCGCATCCGCGCGCGCATGGCATCGACCTCGGCCAGCCACTGAGCGGTCAGATCAGGATCGCGCAGGATGATGCGCACCACCGCCCCGCCATGATCGGGGGGCATCGACCAGGCCGCCCGCGCCAGCGCATTGGCGTTGGAAAAGGCGGTCTCGAGCGCGCCCGGCTCGCCCGCCATGACATAGAAGGCGCCGACCCGGTCGCGATACTGGCCGAAGTTCTTGTCGCAGGAATAGGCGATGAAGGCCTCGGGCACCGCGGCGAGCACCGCGCGCAGCCCGGCGGCGTCCTCCTCCATCCCCTGCCCGAGGCCCTGATAGGCGGCATCGATGATCGGGAAGGTGCCGCTTTCGGCCAGCGCCGCGGCGATCGCGGCCCATTGATCGGCGGTGTAATCGATCCCGGTGGGGTTGTGGCAGCAGGCATGAAGCAGCACCGCCTCGCCCGGCCCGGCGCTGCGGATCGCCGCGAGCACGGCATCGACATCGGCGCTGCCATCGGCGCGGGCATGGTCGAAGGGCGCCAGCTCCATGCCCAGATCGGCGAGGATCTGCGCGTGATTGGGCCAGCTTGGCACCCCCATGTGCACGCGCCGCACCCCGGCCTTTTGCGCCAGCGCCAGGGCAAGGCGCACCGCGCCGGTGCCGCCCGGGGTCTGCATCCCCGAAATCCGCCCGCCCATGGTGGGATCAGCGCCGAAGATGTGCGGCATCAGCGCATGGACAAAGCCCATGTCGCCTTCCGGGCCGAGGTAGGACTTGCTGTCCTGCTCGGCCAGCAGCTGCGCCTCGGCCGCCTTGACCGCGGCGAAGACCGGGGTGGTGCCCTCCTCGGTGCGATAGACCCCGACGCCAAGGTCGATCTTCTCGGGCCTGGGATCGGCGTTGTGCAGACGGATCAGGGCGAGCAGCGCATCGGGCGCCTGGGGCGTGAGTCGGTCGAGCATCATGGGCCAGCGCCATGGCGCGCTCGCCGCGCCGGGGCAACCCGCAATTGCGGGCGAGCGCCCTAGAAAGGCGACCAGCGCTGCTTGCGCGAGAACTTCATGTAGCCGGCATTGATCCCCAGCCGCAGCCCGGCGCCCACCCGGATCGGGATCAGCACAATGTCGCCGCGGCGCAGGTAACTCGCATGGAGGCCGCCGACGAAATAGGCCTGCCCCTCGCCCGCGGGGAAGCGCTTGAACAGCTCCTCGCTGTCATAAAGATTATAGACCAGCACGAAGGTGTTGGCGGCATTGGCCCCGACATCAAAGCCCAGCGAAGGCCCGGTCCAATAGACCTGGCGGGTGCCTTCGACCTTGTGGTGCAGCGTGCCCGAGCCATAGCGCGCGCCGAAGATGAAGGCCCCGCCGGCCTCGCGCCCGACGATATAGGCATTGGGCCGGCCCTGCTTCTTGAGCAGGTCCTCGATCAGCTTGGCGAGGCCCTCGGCGCCCTTGCCGAACAGGCCTTCGGCCGCGCCGATGAGATCATCCTCGCCATAGGTGGTCTGCGCCTCGGCCGCGGATGGCTGGGCCGGGCTGGCCGCGGCCGGGGGGGCAATGGTGGGATCGGCGGCGTAGGCGGTGAACTCCTCGTCGAAGCGCGGATCATCGGGCACGGGGACGGGGGTGGGCGCGGGGGCGGGGCTGGCCGTGCTGGGCGGGGTGGCAAGGTCGGCATCGATCGCGCCTGCGGCATCGCCTGCCTGATAGGCCTGATCGGGGTCGAAGGTTTCGAGCTGCTGCGCCAGCGTCGGCGCGGCGGGCAGCGCGGCGAGCGCGGCCAGCAGCAGCGCCGCGCGGCGCAGGAGGAAGCGGAAGGTGGCGGCGATCACGGCGATCATCATGCTCTCCCCAGCACGGGCATGAGCCCGGGAATGGCCCTATCCCAGCAGAATCGCTTGGCGCCTGGCCCGCAACCGCCTGGCGCCGGGGCGAATCGAAAATGCGACGAGCCGGGAGCCATGCCTGCCCCGCGCTGGCTGAACCGTCCCCGAACCGCACGCCTGCCCAGCGCCTTTCGCCCAGGGCGGGCCTGCGGCGCGACAGGCGCAGGGCAGGGGCGCCAGCTTTTTCGCCAAGCCACCTTGCCGCGTGCCGAGTGTGCGACTATAGCGGCGCGCTCACAGCCATATGGGTTGCCCGGAGACGTGGGTGAGTGGCTGAAACCAGTTCCCTGCTAAGGAACCGTACTCTACTAGGGTACCGAGGGTTCGAATCCCTCCGTCTCCGCCACCGGCTCTTTCAGAGTCTTCCAAGCCCCTCCAACTGAACGCCCAAGGCCTTTACTTCTCACGGCTTTCGCGTCCAGTCTGTTCCAGCCCTTTCCATCCCTTGCCAGACGCACTTCGGGGTAGATTGGGGGTAACGAGCTCGAGCGATTGGGGGTATTGGATGCTTACGGACAAGGCCGTTCGCGCAGCAGCGCCAAAGGACAAAGCCTACAAGGTGTCAGACAGCGGCGGGCTTTACCTGCATGTCTCGCCCCAGAATCATAAAAGCTGGCGGTTCAAATACCGGTTCGAGGGTAAGGAACAGCTGCTCACCCTGGGCGCCTATCCCGAGGTGTCGCTGGCCGACGCCCGCGAGAAGCGGAACGATGCGCGCAAGCTGCTGCGCGAGGGACGTGATCCCCGCCATGCAGCCAAACGGGCCAAGCTGATCGGCGAGAAGAGCAAGTTCCAGACCTTCGAGCAGGCCGCACGCGAGTGGCACCAGATCCAGAAACCGCGCTGGAAACCCGTCCATGCAGATGATGTCATCACGAGCCTGGAGCGCGATATCTTTCCAGACTTGGGGGCTATGCCCGTTGATGAAATCGACAAGCCCCTGCTTCTGGCCGCGCTTCGCAAGATCGAGGAGCGCGGGGCAATCGAAACTGCTCGCCGGGTGAAGCAAAGGGTGGCGGCCGTATACCGCTTCATCAATGCGCATGGTGCCGGGCTGGTCAATCCGGCCAGCGAGCTGAACGATGCGCTTGCTCCGCTGCCGCCGTCCAAACGCTATCCTGCGCTGCTTGATGTTGCAGCGATACGGGTGATGATCGGCGACATCGACCGGGCGGGGGCTTCGCCCGTCAATCGCCTGGCATCACGCTTTCTGGCTCTGACCGCACAGCGTCCGGGCATGGTGCGGACAATGGAGTGGGGCGAGATCGCCGGGGTCGATTGGGGCAATCGCGATAGTGACATCAGCGAAGCAATGTGGCTGGTGCCTGCGGACAAGATCAAGCAGGAGCTGCACCTGCGGTCCGATGAAGCCTTCGATCACCCGGTGCCGCTATCGCGTCAGGCGGTTGATACGCTTCGGGCAGTCCGCCTGTTCACGGGCAAGGCCAAATACATCTTTCCGAGCGCGCGTTCCGGACAGGAGCCGATCAGCATGAACACCCTTGGCTACCTCTACAACCGGGAAGGCTATCAGGGACGCCATGTGCCCCATGGCTGGCGTTCAAGCTTCTCGACGATCATGAACGAGCTTGCCGAACGCGAGCCCGGTAGGGACGAGCGGTTGCTGATCGACCGGATGATCATCGACCTGATGCTTGCCCACAAGCCGGTGGGGATGAGTGCGAGCGAACTGCGCTATAACCGTGCTGCTTATATGACCCGGCGGCGCGAACTGGCTCAGCGCTGGGCTGATATGATCATGGAAGGGGCGATTGCGCACAGCGAGATCATCGACAGCCCCCGGCGCAAGCGGCGCTAGTGGGAGTTAGCGACCCCGCTTTGCGGCCTGTTCCTCAATCCAGAGCAGCACCTCTCGCTTGTTCCAGCGGGATGCTCCTCCAAGAGTGATGGGCGCAGGGAAGCCCTCGTCCCTTATCTTGTTGTAGATCGAGCTGCGCTTGAGTTTGACCAGGTTCTCAACTTCTTCAAGCTTGAGGAGTTCAAGGCCGCCCTCAGCTCCCTGTTGCCGGACAAGAGAGGGGGAACCCGGGTCTGCTGCTGCTGGCTGCGGCGTTGCCAGTGAAGCATCCAAACGCCGTGCGGCCACGGATCTTGCCGCCCGCGCCTGAGGGTCGAGGGCTTCGATCTCTTTGTTGGTCAGGGGCCCGAGCGGTTTGAGCGAGGCCAGCAATGTGTCGAATGCAGGGCCATCGACAAAGATGCGATGGGTGGGTGGCGCTTCCGGATCTGCCCAATGTTCACGGTTGTAGGCTCCGGTCGCCATGCGCATGAGCGGATCATCGATCTCCCAATGCGCCGCCGGGATCGGGACGACATCACCGCCGCCCATGGGGCGAGCGTATGTAGCGATCTTCCCGAGCAGGAACTGCTGCGTCAGAAATACAGCATCGAGCCGCACCATCTCGCGGGCGATGTCATTCTCGCCCTCGTCCTCGGGGGCCTCGAAGATCTCGGGCAGTTCATAGCGCTGAAACTGATTTTGCACGAAGACCAGGTCAGCGAAAGCGGAGACCAAAGTCCGCCTGCCGCTGGACACAATGGGATCGGCAGCGAGGTAGGGTGACCAGGGATCAATCGCTTGGGTCATGTTCGCTGCTTTTCGCTTCCTCAACTGTGTCCTGCAGCGACCGAGATGCCGTAACCACGACAAGCCTCCGAACCACATGGGTCGGCATTACAGGTGCGGCTGAGCCTTACAGCATTGGGCCGCTGTTATGCCGAAAGGCCAGCACGCGGGCGCAGAATATCGACCAGGAAGAATCTGGGCAATAGGCCCACTTGCCCAACACCTTGATATGAAATTGGCGTCAGCCTGCGGGTTCGTGCTAGGTCATGCACTCATAAATCGCTAGCCATGTGGCGCGAGTTTTGATTCAAGCTCCTTGAAGGGAGCTGAAGATGAGCCAGCGTCGCTATGAGCTATCGGATTTTGAGTGGTCGGTGATCGAGCCTTTGTTGCCGAACAAGCCGCGCAGGGTTGCGCGGGTGGATGATCGGCGGGTGCTGAACGTGATTTACTGGCGGTTGCGGACCGGGTCGCCGTGGGCGGACATTCCCGAGCGTTATGGTCCTTACACGACTTGCTACAATAGGTTTGTCCGCTGGCGGAAAGCGGGTGTGTGGGATCGGTTGTTCGAAGCGGTATCAAAGGCTTACGAAGGTGATGTGCAGATGATCGACAGCACTTCTGTCCGGGCGCACCAGCAGGCTGCGACGGCAAAAACGTATGGCCCGCCCCGTCGGCAAGCGGTTTGTGATTTCAGGTCTGATGCAGTCTGCATAAACGTATCCGGCCTTTCGGCACGATGCCGTTGGCCAAGATGGAGATCCGCGCGTCCTGGTCCTCATAAAGGGGCCGGCGTCCATGCGCCATTTTACGCCATCGGGTTCCAGAACACCGGTCGACTGTCAGGCCATCTTCGCTCACCTCCCGCAGAAATCATCCAGCTGATGCGTCACGCATCGGCCGATCTCTTTCACGCAGCCAGCGCGACCGGCTGATACGTGCGCTCATGCCGGAGCAGTGCCCACACGATCCGCGCCATCTTGGCGGCGAGCGCCACGACGACGACGTTAGGGTGTGATCGTGAAAGCAGGGCTCGCAGCCAGGCTCCAAGCCGCGTATCGCCTTTGCTCAGCGTAGGCATCGCGGCCCGGGCTCCCTGGATCAGCATCTTGCGCAAGTATCGGCTGCCGCGCTTGGTGATTCCAAGCAAACGTGGTTTGCCGCCGGTCGTCGCCTGTCGCGGCACCAGGCCGAGCCATGCGGCAAGATCTCGACCGCGCCCGAAGGTACTCGCGTCACCAACCGCCGCGACCAGCGCCGTCGCGTTCAGCGCGCCGATGCCGGGGATGGTCAGCAGCCGCCTGGTGCGATCGTCGGACCGCGCCTGTTCGGTCAACTCGGCGTCGAGGCTGGCGATCCTCTCGTCGAGCGCCTGCCAGCGTTCGCGCATGTCGGCAATAAGCATATGGATGCGCGGTCGCAGTATCGGTTCCTCGGTATCGAGCAGCTCTGCCAGCCTGACTGCCAGTCTTGCACGTCCCTGCGGCACGATGTGGCCTCGCTCCAGGAGCAGGCTTCTGATCTGGTTCATCAAAGACGTACGTTCACGCACGAGCCGATCACGAACGCGGTGGAGCGTTTGCATATCGAGCTGCTCTTCGCTCTTGAGTTCGACGAACCGCATTGTCGGTCGTGTCGCCGCCTCCGCGATTGCCTCGGCGTCGCGGTCATCGTTCTTCTGTGCCTTGACGTAAGGTCGAACATACTCCGGCGACATCAGCCGTACTTCATGTCCTCGCGCCGCGAGTGTGCGACCCATGTGATGCGCGCCGCAGCATGCCTCCATCGCCACGACGCAACCCAGCAACTTGGCAGCGAACGCAATTACCGTCTCGCGGCGCATCCGTCGCCGCACCACCACCTTGCCGGAATCGTCCAGCCCGACAATGCTGCAGCTGTTCTTACCTAGGCTCAGGACTCATTGGCCGAGCCAGAAGATGACGGTTGCGGCGATGCAGATGGCTGAGAAGAAGGCATGGGCGCAGCGGTCGTAACGGGTGTGGATGCGGCGCCAGTCTTTCAGGCGGCCGAACATGATCTCG